>OKSF01000281.1_pt1 | contig 48852 bp, 45 predicted proteins | sample 1606061 | NCBI WGS metagenome assembly OKSF01 (sample SAMEA3541567, study PRJEB24748) | human gut metagenome | biome: human gut; feature: human-associated habitat; material: faeces | place: China | collected 2012
GTAACGTCTATTGAATTAGACAGTCATCTATTCAACTTATCGTCAGAAAAATTAAAACTGAATACTCGTGTCACTTTAATTCACCAAGATATTCTACAGTTTCAATTCCCTAACAAACAGAGGTATAAAATTGTTGGGAGTATTCCTTACCATTTAAGCACACAAATTATTAAAAAAGTGGTTTTTGAAAGCCATGCGTCTGACATCTATCTGATTGTTGAAGAAGGATTCTACAAGCGTACCTTGGATATTCACCGAACACTAGGGTTGCTCTTGCACACTCAAGTCTCGATTCAGCAATTGCTTAAGCTGCCAGCGGAATGCTTTCATCCTAAACCAAAAGTAAACAGTGTCTTAATAAAACTTACCCGCCATACCACAGATGTTCCAGATAAATATTGGAAGCTATATACGTACTTTGTTTCAAAATGGGTCAATCGAGAATATCGTCAACTGTTTACTAAAAATCAGTTTCATCAAGCAATGAAACACGCCAAAGTAAACAATTTAAGTACCGTTACTTATGAGCAAGTATTGTCTATTTTTAATAGTTATCTATTATTTAACGGGAGGAAATAATTCTATGAGTCGCTTTTGTAAATTTGGAAAGTTACACGTTACTAAAGGGAATGTAGATAAATTATTAGGTATACTACTGACAGCTTCCAAGGAGCTAAAGAGGTCCCTAGCGCCTACGGGGAATTTGTATCGATAAGGGGTACAAATTCCCACTAAGCGCTCGGGACCCCTTGTAGGAAAATGTCCTAAGTGTGGCAACAATATTGTATTAAAAAAATCGTTTTATGGTTGTTCAAATTATCCTGAATGTACCTTCACTTTAGCTGAACATTTTAGAAAGAAAAAACTCACCAAAACAAATGTAAAAGAATTACTAGAGGGAAAAGAAACCCTGGTAAAAGGAATCAAAACGAAAGATAGAAAGTCCTACAATGCCGTTGTAAAAATCGGAGAAAAGGGATATATTGATTTTATCTCTTTTTCAAAATAAGCATAAAAGCCCTTTAAAGAGGGCTTTTATATATTAATCACAAATCACTTATCACAAATCACTACGCCGTATGTAAAGAACCAGCTTCTGCCGGAGGTGGTATATGCCTACGGTCTGCGTGAATCCATCTGGAACGGTTTCTTGAAAGATGCTGACCCGCTCGGTTTTGAGAATGTTAAGAGCGATGAGTTCCTTAAAGCTGTGGTAGCCACGTTCTGGGAGCGTTACGGAGGTAAGACCTATGAAGGCCTGAAGCCGAAACTTGCTATCTATGCGGCAGGCGTTGAGGAAGCGGCCACAGAGGTCAAGCCTGCGCTTGAGAGGATACTCGCTAACCTCGGCATTCCAGCATCGAAGATTCTTCTGAATGTCGGCGATGCAAAGTACACAAAGAACGATGACATCAGGGACTTCAATAACCTTGATGTTCCTGGAACGGAAGGAAACGAGAAGCAGTTCATTATTCTCGTTGAAAAAGGCAAGGAAGGTTGGAACTGCCGCTCTCTATTTGCTGTGGCTCTTTTCCGAAGCCCGAAGTCAAAGATATTCGTTCTCCAGGCAACAATGCGCTGCCTCCGCGCTATAACGGACGAGCGTTTGACGGCCACAGTATTTCTCTCCAAAGAGAACTACGACACCTTGGATGATGAACTTCATAAGAACTTCAACATGGAGATCAAAGACATCAAGAATCCGTCCAATGCTGACCGCCACAAATATCAGGTCCGTGTTCTGCCGCCGCCAAGGACAATTACACTCAAACGTGTGTGGCACGAGTATACCCTCCACGAAAAGGAATACTCCGAGCCCGTGGACTTCAAGTTGGTAGATGCCGACCTCTCCAAGTATGCCAGCATCATGTACGAACGTGACAGCCTTGCTCGTGATACCACCGTCAAAGAAAAGAATATTGACTATCTCCAGGATAATATGAAGTTCAGCGAATTTTCCCTCGCAGGAGAAGTGGCTCGTTATCTGAATATTTCCTGTATCCTTGCCGCGAGAATTCTCCGAGAATCAGTGGACGGAATCGACACGGTTCTTGATGCGGTCAATCGTTATAACGCTGTCTTGGATGACTACGTCATCCCGACTGTGTTCCATGCGCTCTTTGATATTACCTCGGAACTGAAGACCGAGGATAAGGAACTGGTACTGCTACGTGAACCAAAGGATGCCGGTTACTACGAATTCTCCGCAAAGGATGACCTTGTGCTTACCAATCGCTATCCGGGCTTTACGCCGGAGCAGCTTAAGAAGAGCTTCCATGCTGACACATACTGCTTCGATTCCATCCCAGAGAAGGAATGCTTCATGCAGTACATCACGAGCGGTAAGGTCGCAGAGGTGTATTTCACGGGTATGTTCACCTCCAACCAGGGCGATCTCTCCGTACACTACTACGATCCTGAATCCGGCAGAATCCGTCAGTATTACCCTGATTTCCTCGCAAGGATGACGGACGGATCCTATCAGCTGATTGAGGTCAAGGGGGACAACAAGATTGATGATACTGTGGTTAAGGCAAAACAGGCAGCCGCCGAAGAGATGGCTGTGGCAAGCGGCGTGAAGTACCTCATGTATGCCGGCAGCCAAGTTGTTAGCACCCATATTTTGGATGATGATTCAGCGTCTATGTAAAATGTTCTTTATTGATTGACGAAAAAACGGGGGATGACAACCTTTTAATTTTTCCACACCTTTTAATTATTCCAAAATCACTACACCGCAAGACTGTCACTCCGCTACATTGCCGAGCGGCAGCAGGACAACTGAACACATAAAACAAGGGCTTCCGAAGTCAGTGCGTGACCTCGGAAGCCCTTATTTCAAGCCTTTTTCGGCGGCTTTTGCCACGGAGAGGGCTTTTTCTTTTGTATCAAAATCAGTAGGAACATAGATCCTGCTTGCGGTTCAGGTGGTATGTTTGTTCAAGCTGCAAGATATATGCACAATCATAATGCAAGTGAAGAAGATTTAATGAATTTCAGATGTTATGGGGTAGAAAAAGACCCAGATACGAACAAAATCGCAAAGATGAATTTACTTCTTAATAATGTTCGTGGAGAAATAACCGAAGCCAATTCATTCTATTCAGATCCTTATGATGCAGTAGGAAGATTTGATTATGTCATGGCCAATCCCCCATTCAATGTAGATGAAGTTAATTATGAGCGAGTAAAAGATGATCCAAGATTCAATGAATATGGAATTCCTAGAAACAAAACAAAGAAATCTTCAAAAAAAGAGTCAGATAAGAAAGAAACCGTGCCAAACGCAAACTATTTATGGATTTCTTACTTTGCTACTGCATTAAATGAGCATGGCAAAGCTGCTTTAGTCATGGCTAATAGCGCATCCGATGCAGGAAAAAGTGAACTAGAAATAAGAACAAAAATGATTGAAGAAGGAATCATTTCTCAGATGGTTACACTTCCTTCTAATATGTTTACTACTGTCACTTTACCAGCAACTCTTTGGTTCTTTGATAAGAATAAACCAAACACAGATAAGAAGGATGAAATTTTGTTCATTGATGCTCGTAACGTATTTACTCAGGTGGATAGAGCGCATCGTAAATTCAGCGATGAACAGATTAAAAACTTAGGCATTATTACTCGTTTATATGAAGGTGATACTCAAGCTTATCAAGACTTATTAAACGAATATAAAACGAATTTAGAAACATTAGACAACAAAGAGTATTGGCAAGAACAAATTGACTGGTTACAAGAACGTTTCCCAGATGGAGTATACCAAGATGTAATCGGTCTATGTAAAGTGGCTAAATTAGAAGGTGAAGATGGAATCAAAGATCAAGACTATTCATTAAATGCCGGAAGGTATGTTGGTGTAGTTATCGAAGACGATGGCATGACCAAAGAAGAATTCAAAGGAAAAATGTTATCTTTAAATGAGGAATTAGAGAAACTCAACCAAGAAGCAAAAGAGTTAGAAGGCAAGATAGCTCTAAATATTCAAGGATTGTTTGGTGAGTGATATGTGGAAATATGAAAAATTAAATATACATTGTGATATTATCTCAGGTTATGCTTTCGCAAGCTCAGATTGGGAAAATGATGGTATTCCCGTAATTAAAATTAGCAATATAAGCAACGGATCTGATGTGATTCTGGATGAATCGACCCAGTATGTTAACGAAGCTTTTGGTGAAAAGATAGACAAAAAGTATCGTATTGAAAGTGGTGATATATTGATTTCTCTTACTGGTAGTCACATCAATCAACCTAATTCCATGGTAGGTAGAGCTTGTAAAAATTACACAGACAAGTTTTTTCTTTTGAACCAAAGGGCTGGGAAATTAATTCCGTTTGATAATACAGACAAGAATTATTTATTTTATCTATTTTTAACTAAAGCAATAAAATATGATATCGTTAATAGAGCTTATGGTAGTGCTAATCAAGTGAATGTGAGCCCAAAAGATATTAAAAAAATAAAATGGCATTTTCCAGAGATTAGTGTTCAAAGAAAAATATCTGGTATCTTATCCAATTATGATGAGATGATTCAAAACAACAATAAACGAATAAACATTCTAGAACAAATGGTTGAGGAACTTTATAAAGAATGGTTTGTTAGATTTAGATATCCAGGTTATGAAAGTGACCAGATAAAAAATGGAATGCCACAGGGTTGGAATATAAAACGTTTATCTGATTTTGGAAGAATTGAAACAGGTAAGACTCCATCAACTGCTGATCAAGAGAATTACGGTAAAGAAATAATGTTTATTAAAACTCCAGATATGGCTGATAAAACTATTGTGATAGAAAGTGAAGAATATCTTTCAATAAAAGGCCATTCTACACAACCCAAAAAACTATTACCACCAAATTCTATTATGGTTACTTGCATTGGTTCTGGAGGAATTGTGGCTATCAACGCTAAGGAAGCTCATACAAATCAACAAATTAATTCCATAATCGTTAAAGATTCAATGAAATTGGAATGGTTATTATTTGTATGCAAAAATTTGAAGTCCACTATTGAAATGTTTGGATCAACAGGTACTACTATGACTAATCTTAGCAAAACTAAATTTGAAAACCTAAAAGTTGTTTGCCCAACTGATAGGTTGATAAGGATGTACCATGATTTTATATCTCCTATGTTGACTGAAATAAAGACACTTATGTATCAAAATCAAAATTTAGTCAAGCAACGTGATCTGTTATTACCTAGACTAATGTCTGGTAAATTAGAAGTAAAAGAAAGTGAGTGAAGGTATGATTGAATATAAGTTAATTGAGAAAGCCAAAGAATGTTTTACGATGGCTATAGAGCTTTATAATAAACCAACAATCAAATACCGTGTAGAAGGGTTTAGTTTATTTATTTGTAATGCTTGGGAACTCATGTTAAAGGCTTATTTGATTAAATGTGAAGGCATGGACAGTATTTATTTCAAAGATAACCCGGATAGAACGATATCTTTAGAAGGTTGTTTGCGTAAAGTCTTCACTAATGAAAAGACACCCTTAAGAAGAAACTTGGAAAAGATTATTGAGCTTAGAAATACCAGTACTCATTTTATTACAGAGGAATATGAGATGGTTTATATTCCTTTGTTTCAAGCTTGCGTTTTAAATTTTGTGGAAAAAATGAATGAGTTTCATCAAGTGGATATGACAGAGGTGATTCCTCAGAATTTCTTGACATTGGTTGTGAGTATGAAGGCATTGGATGAAGAAGCTATAAAAGCTAAGTATCCTGAAGAAATAGCTCGTAAGATCATCGACAGCAATAACAAGCTTCAGCCGATGATTGATGAAAACAATCAGGGATTTGCGATTAAAATTGAACATTATCATTATTTAACCAAGAAAAAAGAAGAAGCTACTTCTTTTGTAAAGCTTGATAATAAATCAGATGTGCCAGTTAAAATTATCAAACAGATTCAGGATGTGAATGATACGCATAAATATAACATGAAAAATGCTTGTAAAGAGATTAACAATCGCTTGGTTAAGAGTGGATTGAAACCAATAGCGAATCAATATGTATTTAATTTATTTAACAAAGTATATGGAATCAAAGAGAATCCAAAATACTGTTATGTTCATAAACAATTTTCTCAGCCTCAGTACACGTATTCGATTCATGCGATTGAATTAATCACAGAGGAAATCAAGAAGGATCCTGAGAATATTGTTAAGAATTTGAAAAAGAGCATAAAAAAAGACTAACCCCAGGGGCAAAGGAATTCTTGGTATAAATACCTACTCTCATTCGAGAACCCAGCCTATCTCCTTCACGAGTTAGTTCATAAATATATTACCATGGACAGCCATGGATTTCAATTGAAACGATAGATTGAGAAAAGGAGGATTGCTATGGCAAACTTTATTACAGAAGATGACATTGAACAAACGATATTAAACAAATTAAAACAGAAGCCATTTGATTATGACATCATTGTTTGCGATAGTGATCCTGCTAAGCGTGATGACTTGAATGATGGCACAAACCGATTTTCAAAGAAAGAATGCATACTTCCATCTGTTTTATTGAATTCATTGATTCGACTGAATCCGAAAGTATCTGAAGACAAATTAAAAGAAGTTGTTCAAGAATATCGAAGAGATTTTAGTGGAACGGATATTGTGGATACAAACTATTCTCTATATAAGATGCTTCGTAATTCAAAGAAAATCGATGTGATTAAAAACGGTAAAAAGGATTTTGACTTCATTAAGTTTATTGATTTTGAACGTCCTGAAAATAATACTTTTACTGCTGTATCTCAAATGTGGATACAAGGGCGCTATAACTATAGACGCCCAGACATTTTGATATTTGTTAATGGACTACCTTTAGTATTCATTGAACTAAAAAATAGCATCATTAAAGTACAAGAGGCATACGATAAGAATTTACAAGATTATAAGCGAGATATTCCGAATCTGTTTGCGTTCAATCAAATATGTGTATTATCAAATGGAATTGAAACTCGAGTAGGGGCATTTAATGCTTATTATGAACATTTCTTTGAATGGCTTAAAGTAGAAGAAGGACAAAAAATCAATCGTGGTGAAATCAAAGATAAGGGATTGTCCATTCAGATATTACTCGATGGTTTGTTTGTTAAGGAAAAACTGATTGATTATATTGAGAACTTTATTCTGTTTGAGAATAAAAAGATAAAAATTATCGCTAAGAACCATCAATATATTGGTGTAAATAACTTGATGAAATCTGTATATAATCGTAAGGAACTAAATGGAAAATTAGGGGTTTTCTGGCATACACAGGGTAGTGGAAAATCTTATTCCATGATCATGTTTGCGCGGAAAGTAAAGCGTAAAGTAGTAGGAAATTTCACTTTCTTGATTATTACGGATAGAGAAGATTTGGATACACAGATTTTTAAGAACTTTTTTAGAACCGAGGTTATTGGCGAAAAAGAAGAGTGTAGACCAAAAGATAGCAAACAATTACGTGAATTCTTACAAGATAATAAGCCGTTCATTTTTACGCTGATTCATAAATTCCGTTATGACAAGACAAAGAAATATCCAGTTCTTACAACAAGAGACGATATTTTTGTTTTGGTTGATGAAGCACACCGTACGCAGTATAAAGATTTGGCAGAGAATATGAGAATTGCTTTGCCGAATGCTAACTTTGTTGCGTTTACTGGAACGCCTTTGTTAGGAAAGAGAAGATTAACGAATCAGTGGTTTGGGGATTATGTTTCTGAATATAATTTCGCTCAATCTGTAGAAGATGGATCCACCGTACCACTTTTCTATAGTCGAAGAGTACCTGAAGTTGGATTAGAGAATAATTTCTTGGATGATGATGTAGTCGATATCATCGAAAATGAGAATTTGAATGAAGATGAAACTCGATTATTAGAAAACTCTTCTTCCAGAATATTAGAAGTTATTAAAAGAAATGATCGATTAGAAAAAGTGGCAAAAGATATAGCGCATCACTTTCCTAGAAGAGGTTTTTTGGGAAAGGCTCTTGTGGTATCTGTGGATAAATTTACTGCGGTTCGTATGTATGATAAGGTCAAACATTATTGGGATATTGAGATTCAGGATTTGATTAAAGAACGAAATCAGGCAGCTACCAAGGAAGAACGCGATAAGTTAACAGATATCATCAATTATATGAGTAATGTTGATATGGCGGTTGTTATTTCTGTAAACGAAGGAGAAGACGTTAAAAAGTTTGCAGATCAAGGCTTAGATTTACAAAAACATATCGATAAGATGAATTCTCTTGTTGATGGTAGAGATTTAGAAGATCGATTTAAAGATCCAGAAGATAACTTGAGTTTAGTTTTTGTGTGTGCAATGTGGTTGACCGGATTTGATGTGAAAAACCTGTCTACTTTATATTTGGATAAACCAATGAAGAGCCACACTTTGATGCAGGCAATTGCCAGAGCTAATAGAGTGTATCCGGGTAAACCTTGTGGAATCATTGTTGATTATGTGAATGTGTTTAAATACATGAGAGAAGCTTTGCGTGACTATGCTACTGGTGATGACGAAGGTGAATTTCCAGCTAAAGATATGGGCCAATTGATTTCTATGTTAGAAGATAGTATCACTGAAGGAGATGAATTCCTAAAGTCTTTGGGAATCGTTTTAACGAACATTATTGATGGAGAAGATACTTTTGATAAATTAGAGCAGTTAAGAGGAGCTTATGACAAAATAGTTGAATTGGATGAAAGTAAAGATCGTTTCAAAGTGATTACCAATACAATGATTAATTTGTATGAATCCTCTAAACCAGAAATCTTCGAGATGGATTGGATAAATCCTAAATTTTCACCTTTAGTCTATCTTCATGGATTATTACATAACACGATCGATGATGAAAAGATTGAACGTGCTCGAAAGAGAATGCAACAAGTATTAGATGGAAGTGTTACCGCAAATCCATTTAAGATAAAAGAAGATCCATCTCCGTATCATTACGATATCACGGGTACAAAAGTAATCGATTTATCGAAGATGGACTTTGAGGAATTGCGTCAAGAAATTAAACGCACTCCGTATAAAGCAATTGAGATTGATGATATGAAATCATATATTGAGAGATTGCTCAAACAAATGATCAATAAAAACTGCACAAGAATTAAATTCTCGGAGCGTTATAAAGCCATCATTGATCGCTATAATGCAGGCGGAACAGAAAATGAGGATTATTATGAACAACTAATAAAACTCTTAGAAGAACTAAAGAAAGAATCCGAACGTCCAGAATTTGAAGGCCTAAGTGAAGAAGAACTTGAATTGTTTGACTTGTTGATTCGTGGAAAAAAGTTAACACAAAAAGAAGAACAGCAAGTAAAACTTGCCGCAAAACATTTATACACAACAATTACTTTTCAAAGAGAGAAACTTTTAGTAGTTGATTGGTATAAAGATGAACAACCAAAGGCAAAAGTCCGCCATACGATTGAAGTCTCTTTAAACGAAGACTTGCCAATGTGTTATGACAAGGAATCCTTTAGTGCAAAAACAGATTTGTTATTAAATCATTTTATCGATATGGGTATCCAGGGGTATGGTTGGATTAATTATGCTTAAATAAAAATCTTTGTTTTAGCAGCGTCGGATATGTAATTTTGTAAGAAAAGAGGTGGATGAAGTGAATTGGACTAGATTTCAAACTTATGACATGTCTCCAGAAAAAGCTTTTGAAATATTATGTAATCAATTGTTTGAGAATTGGTGCAAGGAGGAGTACTCTTCAGAAATACATCACTTTAATGTCGTTAATGGTTCTGGTGGAGATGGTGGTGTTGAATCATTTGCCGAGTTAAATAATGGCTCTATTATTGGATTGCAAGCCAAATGGTTTCATCAAAGTATACAGAGTAGTCAGATTGCACAAATAAAGAATTCAATAGGGACAGCATTAACAATTTATCCAACTATCTCTAGATATATTGTTTGTGTACCTAGAGATCTTGCTTCAAGAACTTCTAAAAGCAAAAACACTGAAAGAGGAAGATGGGAGGGTCTAGTATCTTTTTTCTCTGACGAACATCCTGAAATAACAATAGAATTATGGGATGAAACTCGAATAACAAGTGAATTACAGAAAGAAACTTCGGTTGGGATTTTTAAGTTTTGGTTTCAAAATTCTGAAGTATCAAGAAGTAATATTCTAAATCAATTTAATAAATCTAAAAACAGTTGGCTGATTACAAAATATGAACCATCCTTGAATGCTTTTGGAGAGATAGATTCAATACTTTCTATGTATTTAGGAAAAATCGGGCAAAGAAGGAATTTATTTGAAAACATTTCTAATATAAGTAACCTTTGTGAGAAATGTTTAATTGAATCGAAAGAATTGATGAAGCTATGTTTGGAGAGCGATGAAAATTTATATGAAATATTAAAAGGCTTACAGGACAAGATTGCTAAATTATCAAAACAATGCGAGGATATAAGATCTTCAATAGCTGTAGAACCAGAGAAGTCTCTTGAGGTCGACTTTGTCAGTTTTTATGTAGATTTTGATTCTATCATAGAAAGAATTAGAAGAAGTGATAGTTACCATAAAATATATTTTCATACTTCAGATTTATTAAAACAATTATTGAAATTATCAAAAATAAATTACTTCGAGCTAACAAAGAAAATTAGGTTAATATTAAATCGTCATGCAATAATTATAAAAGGCGATCCAGGAACAGGAAAAACTCATGGAGTTAGTGCTTTTTCTGAGCAATTGTTTAGTGAAGATTTTCACTTGCCAATCTTAATTCAGGCAAGAGATATTCCTTCAGAAGATGGATGGAAAGATATTATTGAAAAGAATTTAGGATTATCTGGCATTTGGAATGAAGACGAAATATGGCAAGGATTAACTGCGATGGTAAATAGAAATAGATTTTCTGAAAAATCTATTGGTGAAAACATAAAGATACTACCAAAGGTGTTAATTATTATTGATGGTATTGATGAATCATCAACCGTGGAGAAGTGGATTGAACGAATAAACGAAACCGAAACAATTACATGTAAATATCCTAATATTAGATTTTGTTTCACTATGCGCCCTTTTATAGATGTTTCTAATATTAAATATGCTAAAACTTTTGAAGTTGGAAATGACGGAGATGTTCCTGTTGCCAAACTGTTCGATAAATACATCAAAGAATATAATATTAACGTAAAACATCAATCATGGCTAAAGCATACATTGACAACACCACTTTCCTTAAAATTATTTTGTGAATTATATAGAAACAAAAGTTTTGACAGCAATGATAATGCAGAAGTTTGTATTACTGAGTTGTGGCGGAAAAAAATATCTAAAATAGAAGAAGAGTTTTGTTCAAAAGTTGGCAGAGATATGGAAAATCAATATATATTCAAATCTGTTGTTCTTCTATCAAAATTCTTTCTGAAAGAAGATAAAATAGAGCGAAATAGTATAATCGAGTTGCTAAAAAACGAGCTGGATGTTACTCGAAATATTTCCGAAGAATTAATTAAATTCATGGTGGATTATGGTATTTTAAGCTGCTATTGTGAACATGGAACAGGGATAGAACCTAACATATATTTGTATTCTCAAGGAATGCAAGGGTATTATGACTACGCTTCTGCCATGCATCTATTAAACGATTATGATCATCCTGATCAAATTGACTTCAATGGAAAATCAATCCAATTAAATACTTTTTATTCACTAACCATTATTTCAATTCAAAAATACGATTACTTAATAACTAAAAATGACACTTTAAAATCTGTATTAAACGAATATTCCATTAACGAGCTATATTTTTTAACCTTGCAAAATACAAATCATAATAATGCGGTTCAGTTTGTTGATGAACTAAAAGATAAAATGAATATTTCGGCAGATAGATTAATTACAATAGTTAATGAGTTAGTTTTACCTTTGTCAAGAGATTTAGCTCATCCATTAGGTGTAGGTTTATTAGATAGTTTTTTAAAAGACTTTAATACTCCTGCACAACGAGATATTTTGTGGTCTAATCCAGGATTTTTAAGGGGATCATATAATAAAAAATGGTATCAAAGTTATACCTTGAAATTGGATGATGAACAGTATAGGTTATCAGAAGATGACACATATCAGGGATTACCTACTGTTTATGCTTGGACGTTATCATCTGTTAATAACTCGTTTAGAAAAAACAGCCGAAATGAGCTGATGAGATGGGCATTATCTACCCCACGAGAGTTTTATAAACTATTCTTATCCTTTTCCAATGTAAATGATCCACAAATTATTAGCGATTTGTTCGCAGTTTTGATGTGTTTAGTTTTTGAAAGTGATGATTTTGATTTTATTCGAGAAATAAGTTCTTGGATAATGACAAATATTTTGGATCCTAGTCTGATTGAGCGAAATAGAGATATAGCAATTAGATATTATTCGGTTGCAGTTATCAGAAAATCAATACAATTAGATATTTTCAAAGAAGAAGAGGTAAGAATTTACCTGCCTCCATATCAAATAGATGAACTTGATATTAAGTTGAACAAAGAGGCTTTAAAAGGGACCAGAATGGGAGGATATAGCGCAATTAACTATGATTTAGCGAGATATGTTTTAATTGATCATTTTTCTTCAAGGTTTAATGTTAATGATCATAAGGGGACAAATCAATTTTCGAAATTAATAGAGGAAATCGGTATAAAATATCCAGGATTTAGCAATATTAGCTTTGAACAATTTATTATTTCTGCAGCATATGCATTTGTTTTAGATATGGGATGGAATGAAAAGGAATTTTATAACTATGATAAAGATTCTTCCGAAAAAGAGATAATAGGAGGGATTGATTGCTCAATAAGAGAAACATACATACCAGCTACTCATGGGTCGATGAGTAATGTAATGACTGTATGCGAAAAATACGTATGGCAAGCTAGGAATTATATTAGTGGATTTTTGTGTGATAGACTACTATTTGGCGATAAAAAGATTAAAGTTGAAGATTATGGAATATTAAATGATTTTATAATTCCATTACAAGACATGGACCAATTTAATCCTAATGATATCCCAGAAGATATTCCTTGGATTATTCCTGAGGAGGAAAAAGTAATATTAAATAAACATAATGAAAATAAAATAGACGTCATAAAAGGGGTGATTGAAGCCCCGGAAATTGATTGGGGGAAATGGATATCATTCACAAATGAAGGTTTAGGATTCCGGATTAATACTAATAGTTTGATTGCGCTAGAAGCGTATTCTTGTTTTACGGGACTTGCTGGCATAGAGACTAACTTATCTGTTAATTGCATTCTTCTAGACAAAAATGATTTACATTCTTTTAAAGAGCGACTTCAAAATGAAGAAGAGTTAGTGAAGAAGATATCAACTCCATCAGATTGGTATGGAGGAATTGAATCATCGTGTTATATAACCCCTAAAGAAGTATGTTGGTTTCCATGGAAAGAGAGGTATGATAGTTATAATGTTGGATACTTTCCAGAAATAAACATTACTTCTGCGGTGGATAGATGTTGTTATAACTATTTAGACTATGGAGATGTGTATTATTCCTTGCCGTCGGTATTGATAAGAGACATACTTGGAATTAACGATTCAAATGGATATGTGTTTTTAAATAAACACAAAGACGTGGTTGCTGAATTCAGGATCAATGGAGAAAATTGGAAAACTTATCAACAATATTTAGTCGTTGATAAAGAGGAACTATTTAATAAACTAGAAGAAATAGACAAGGCCTTAGTATGGATAATAAGCGACTACAGAAGAGAATCTGGTAAAGCAAAGGAAAGATTTGGTGACTTTTATGCTCAAAAGATTATTAATTATATTGGATACTTTGATAGTGGAAAATTTGTTACTGAACAAATAGATTCTGAAATGAGCAGTAGTGAATGTTTACAACATGAATGAAAACTAGGTGCTACCGTTTTGCTACCACTATGATATATAACTAATAAACGATAGAAAATTAGGTTTAATGAGTAGAGGAGCACTAATCAAACGTTAACAAATATGCTCTCTATAATTGGCTGTGGTCGGAGTTCGAATAGTATATAAGAGTAAAAAGCTGTTTAACGTTACCAAAATCGATAAAATGTCAAAAATGGTAATGTTAATGGCTTTTTTTATTGTCTGTTATGATATAATATCACCAGGAGACATTAATATGAAACTTTATAAACGAGAAAATTATTTAAAACAAATTCGTGGATTTTATGATGCTTCAGATATAATAAAAGTCTTAACCGGAGTCCGTCGATGCGGGAAATCATCATTAATGCTTACTGTTGTGGATGAATTAATTGAGAAAGGTGTTTCTGTTGAAAATATCATCTATCTAGATTTAGACAGAAGAGAATATAGAAAAATTACTAATGAGGACCAACTTGAACAATTGATCGAAGAAAAGTCTAAAGGAATTGAAGGCTTAAAATATCTATTTATCGACGAAGTTCAGAATGTTAGAGATTTTGAACTAGTTTTAAACGGATACAGGATGGAAGAAGAGTATTCGATTTTTATTACAGGATCAAACTCTTATCTTCTTAGTGGAGAATTATCTACCAAATTAACAGGGAGATATGTGGAGTTTGAAATTTTCACTTTAAATTTCGAGGAATATCAAAGCATGAAGAAGTTCTTTGGCAAATCCATTAATACGAATCCTTTACAGGAGTTGAATTCTTTTATTCTGGAAGGTGGTTTTCCTCGATCTATTCAGTTTGATAGTTTAGAAGATAAAAGAAGTTATACTTTGGGGGTGATTAAAGAAATCTTTGAAAAAGATATAAGAAGGCGATTAAAGATAAGAGATAGAGATGCATTTGAAATAGTTAGAAATTTCATTATTAATAACTACGGATCACTAATAAGTATTAATGGAATAGTAGATGGTTTAAAAAAACATGGAAATTCAATAAGTAAAGCTACAGTATCTAGATATATCCAAGCTCTGATGGATGCAAAAATAATTTATGAATGTTCAAAATTTGATATGAAATCCAAAAAGATAATAAAGGGAGAAAAGAAGTATTATTTATCAGATCTTAGTTTTTATTATTCATTAAATACAGATAATCAATTTAACTATGGACCAAGTTTAGAGAATATTGTTTATCTATACACAAAGAGCCATAATTACTCAGTAAGCGTTGGAAGAATTGGCAAACTAGAGTGTGATTTTATTTTGAGAGACTCAAAGCTGAACTACAGTTATATCCAAGTGTCGTATACTATAGCTTTAAGTAAAGATACAGAGGATAGAGAGTATAGGCCATTAGAAAAAATTAAAGACAATTATCCAAAATATGTTGCGACGACAGACTATATTTTGAAAAAGAGAAATGGTATTGAGCATATTAATATAATTGAGTTCATGAAAGAAGATAAAACATTCTAGATATATCATTGGCTTAAAATAAGTGGCACATTCATTAGGTTTTTAAAAAATTGGGTATAAAAGGTTAACAAAAGTAAACTTAAAATGATATATATATTAACTTCAACGTTCTGTTTTCCTTATCTCTATCGATAGTTTTGTTTTATAGTTGCATTTCATTGATAAAAGTTAAAAATATAAAGGTGGCCCTTTGTTTTTTAGAGAGATAATACATATTTGAAGCGTAAGATTTATAGGATGATCGATACCAGGAAACTTTTGATGATGTATGTAGAAGAAAGGGAGATTCATTTAAAATTCTGAGATGAATAAAGTAAGGTTGTATGAATAAGAAGTATAGATTATTAGTAACTAAAAGATCAATTAAAAATTTGAATAATTTAGAAACAATTTTTGAAGAAAGTATTTTGGACTGTGAGGTAATAATCAATAAAGATACAACGGTTAGAAGTTTAGCGAATTCACTTAATATTTTAGATCTTAAGGAAAACGATTTTCTTGAATGTAAAGACATGTACTCAGATAATTATAATATTATTTTTGATTTAGATTTTTATTATGATGATGGAGTTTTATATCCGGATTTTGATCCATTTGATATAAAAATTTTTGATTTTGAAAGATATGGCTTTGCTTTGAATTCCACCATAAAGATTGTTAGGAATGAAGTTGGCGGATTGGGATCTGCTGGTGGTATTGTAGACGAATTTGTAGAGCTTTACAAGTTACTTAACAAGTTTATATCTGAAAATCCTCTAACATTAATTATAATATCTCCATTATTTAAAAAATTTGTTAAAAAATTTGTCCAAATATTGAAAAATAATTTGATTAAATATTCAACCTTTAATAAAGGTCTGTTATTTAATGATTCCTATACGTTGGATAGTTTTACTAAAGCTTTTAGATTAGAAGATCTTAGAATGGAATTTTCAGAGGATTATCGGACTTTTGTTAATGCTTTACTAATAGTTTATGGTTATAAATATGATTATAAAAATGATTGCTGGTTAAAGCAAAAATAACTTTTTTTAAGATTTTCTCTGAAGATAGAAAAAAGGTATATCCTTAATAAAATGATATATTAAATTATGTTGGGGTACACCCTGGCCTTTAAATTGGTTGGGGTGTTTTTCTTATGTCGCTTTAAAATTAAGTTGGGGTTTCAAAAATGGCGTTACTCTCTTGATAAAATCAGTATGTTTGATTCTATCAAAAAGCAAGGCAGGAATAGAAATATATATAAAGAAAACCAAGAGGACAATATAAAAAATCTAACTAAGAATTGTCTGGATATGAAAAGATAGAATCGAACCTTTAAAATCAAAGTGGGGTGATTTCACCCCACTTTGGTTTAAATAGAATTTGTGGAAACCCCAACAGAATTTAAAGCACCAATAAAATTAGTTTGACCAAAAACAATTTACGAAAGGAATATACCATGAACTATTTTACTACATGTTTTAATCCATTATCCAAGTATTAGTGGTTTGCTTAAAGTAGGTTGTTGTGTGATCGATGGGCTTGTCTTCCGCATACTCTCTATAAGAGGTTTCGTCAAAAGATCCTTTTTGTATTCAATAAATACAGTGCGCTTATTCGATAGGTGATTTTTGATAATTTTTGAAAATCATCTATGCTGCAAGCTTTAAAATTTCTACAACTTTATTCTTATCTAAAGGAATATAATGTCCTACAGTTTGAGTGCCATTTTTAGTAGCTCTTAAAGCCATGTCTTCAAAGTGTTTATCATCAATATGCAATTCTGAAAGCCTTGTGTGCAGTTTTAACGATTTGAAATAACTTTCCAACTTCTCAGACAAAATAGAGGCCATTTGTGATTCTGAAAAGTTATAATAATCAATGTTAAATAATCGGTTTGCCAATTGTGATAATTTTTTTGGGTTGTGTTGTGATGCATATTTTGCCCAAGCAACAGTAATAATAGCTATTCCTTCTCCGTGGGTTATGCCGTATTGTGCGCTTAATTCATGTTCGATTCGATGAGTACCCCAGTCAGTTTCTCTTCCTATCTCTAAAAGTCCATTATGAGCAATAAAAGCTAAACATTGCACTTCTGATCGAGCGTTGATATCCTTAGGATTTTTCATAATGCGATCAGCGTTAACTAATAGCGCCTTCATAGCGCCTTCGAGCATGTAATCTGTTGTATCTACATAAGATGTATTAGTAAAGTATCTTTCTAACATATGAGAAAGAATATCTGCAAGACCGCAGGAAGTTTGATATGGTGGCAAAGTTGCCGTGTATTCAGGGTTCATCATAGCAAATTTAGGAATAAGAATATCATATTCTATACCGCATTTATGGAGTCCGTTCGAAATGATGGAGGCATTACTTGACTCGGAACCGCTGGATGGAATTGTGGAAATGACTCCAATGTTAATGGCTTCTTTAGGAACAGCTTTATATTCGAAGAAATCCCATACATCACCTTCATAGGGTATGCCAGCGGCAATAGCTTTGGCGGTATCTATAGAGCTTCCTCCACCGCAAGCCAAAATAAAGTCGATATTTTTTTCTTTTCCTAATGATATCAATTCTCTAACAAGTTCTACTTTTGGGTTAGGTACTACATTGCCGTTTGAGTAAAAATGAATATCATTTTGCTCACAAGTTTGTTTTACTTTATCCCATATTCCCAGTGTTTTTATGAAATCTCCGCTATAAACAAATAATAGAGAACGTACTTTAAATTTTTTTAATTTATCTGGTAGTTTTTCTAAAATATCGGTACCAAGTAAAATATTTGCTGGATTGTAAAAGCTAAAGCTGTTCATTTTGTGAATCCTCCTCTTTCTATATGCAACAGCTATGCATAGTGTATTTCGATTGAGGATTCTTTGCAAAACTTTTCCCATTCAGAGTTTAATTCTTTATCGGTTATTATTTTGTTGATGTCCTCTAAGGGATAAAAAAGGATATCCGAAATAGAATTTATCTTTGTATGGTCAACTACTAAAACTTTTAAATGAGAATTGTTTAACATGAGTTTTCTAACCTCTGCTTCATTTAAATTATTGTCAGATAATCCATATTTCTGATGTATTGAAGGGCAGGAAATAAATGAAATATCTACAAAATTTTGTTTTAGAGCATCAGTGGTTTTATAGCCGGTAAAAGATGAAGTTTCAGGATGAAGTTGTCCTCCCAGACACACCACATTAACCTCTGATTTGATATTGTTGAAAACGCTACATACTTTTAGAGAGTTAGTGATGATGGTGACAACTTTTTGACTTTGAAGAATTTCTTCGGCAATTTTAAGGCAGGTAGAGCTAGAATCCAACGCAATTACAGAATTGTTTTTGATCATGGATACTGCGATATTTGCCATATCAGCCTTTTCTTTTTCAAAAAGAACTTCTCTTAATTCGAAAGGAACCCCTTTGTCGTGTTTTTCGGGCAGATAAGCACCTCCATAGATACGAATTAATTTACCGGCATTTTCCATTTCCCTTAAATCTCGACGAATTGTTTCCTCAGAGCAGTCAAGATATTCGCTTAACGAGGAAACCAATATACTGCCATTTTTCTTTAACTGTTCCTCTATTTTCAGTTGTCTCTCATGCTTTATCATTTTTTGTATCCTCCCTTATTCAGTGCCGATTTTGATTTCTTATAAGGCTATTTTACATCAATATCAAATACTAAGTTATTGAAAAATAGAATTAGAAAACAAAATAACAAAAATGATCGGATTTAGTTTTAGGCAAATATAGAAAATCGGTCAAAGAACCACAATCGACAGGTCAAATATACAACAAAATCAGAACATAATCAACAAAAATTTGGTTCAAAACAAAAATAAACGGTCAAAATCAGTCAAGAAAGCGTTTACAAAATTGTTTGGTGGTGATATCATCTTGGTGAAAAGATTTCTCTAAGAAAAAAAGTGGAGATGGAGGTGAGGTATTATATTTTTTTGAACAAAATAAAATTTGAGTCAAATTTTAGAAACTGGAGAGATCGATATTATATTGTGTACTTAGTTACACAGGAGGAGAAAATGAACAAAAAAGGTAGTATATTTGGGTTATTACCACTCATTATTTTTTTGGTTTTGTACATGGGTACAGGATTAGGTACTGGAAGCTTTGATAATATGCCGTTAATGATCGGAATTGCGATTGCATCTGGAGTGGCTTTAATGTTGTCAAAAAAGGATAAGAAAATATCATTTGATGAAAAAGTTGATCTTTATTGTAAAGGCGGAGGAGAGCAAACTTTAATTTTAATGGTTTTAATTTTCCTGCTTGCTGGAGCATTTGGTGGTGTTGCCAGAGCTATGGGAGCAGCTGATTCAATCATTAATTTTGGATTAAGTATTTTACCGAGCTCCTTATTATTGCCAGGTATCTTTCTGATTGGATGTTTGTTAAGTTTTTCAATGGGAACATCGATGGGAACAGTTGCCACATTAATGCCAATTGCAATCAGTTTGTCTAATGCTACGGGTATTAATATTTGTTTGATTTCTGGTGCTGTTGTCGGCGGTGCTATGTTTGGAGATAATTTAAGTTTTATCTCAGATACGACGATTGCGGCAACAAGGACACAGGAAGTATCAATGAAAACAAAATTCTACGCTAACATTCTCATGGTACTTCCTGCAGTTATTATAACATGTATTCTACTGGGATTTGCAGCATCAGGCTCAACACAATTAACAGATATTGGAAGTTATAGTTTTATTAATATTTTGCCATATATTTTGGTTATAGTTCTGTCTTTGCTGGGCATGAATGTCATCCAGGTGATGACCATTGGTATTTTATCAGGCATTATCATTGGTTGCTTTAATGGTTCGTTTAATTTGGTTGAGTCCTTAACTGTAATACATGATGGGGCTGTAGGTATGGAAGATATGGCTTTAATCGCTGTTTTAGTTGGCGGATTAGTTGAAGTCATGAAACATTTTGGAGGTATCGACTATTTATTGGGGGCTTTAACTAAAAATGTCAAAAGTTCCAAAGGCGGAGAGTTGGCAATTGCTGCGCTTGTAAGTCTTTTGGATATTGCCACGACTAACAACACCATTTCTATTATTGCAGCTGGTCCGATTGCACGAGATATTGCAGATAAATATGGAATTGCCAGAGCAAGAGTTGCAAGTATTCTAGATTTGTTCTCCAGTGCATTTAATGGTTTGCTTCCGTATGCTGGTCAACTATTAGTTGCTGGTGGAATGGCGGGTGTAACGCCGATGTCTATTATGCCTTATGTATGGTATTGCATGTTAATGATCGTATGCGCAATTATCTTTATTATTATTGGTTTTCCAAAATTGAAAATGTTTGATACTGAAACTGATAATATTCATAAAGAACACAATATTGTTGTTGAAGATACTAAAGCTTAGAGGTATGTAAATATGGATAAATACGCAGAACATTTTTTGTTGGATACAGAAGAAGCAAAGCAATATGTCGTGAATCGGATACATTATTTTGAAAATTCAGATAATTTAGAAGCTTTTGAAATCGGGGATGGAAATATTAATTACGTGTTTAAAGTGATAAATCAAAAAACAGGCCGCTCGATTGTATTAAAACAAGCAGATAAATTCCTTCGTTCCTCAGGACGTCCGTTAGATGTTTATAGAAATAAAATTGAAGCCGAGATTCTTCAGTGGGAAGGTGAACTGGCAAAAGGATATGTTCCAGAGGTTTATAACTATGATGAAACGATGTGCGTATTAGCCATGGAAGATATTTCAGATTATAAAAATATGCGGAAAGAGTTAATGCAGGGAAAAACCTTTCCGCATTTCCCACAATGGATTTCTGATTTTTTGGCTAGTACGTTATTGCCAACAACAGATTTAGTGTTTGATCGCCATGAAAAAAAGAAAAAAGTTCGTTTATTTACTAATATCGCATTATGTGATATTACGGAAGACTTAGTTTTAACAGAACCATATGAAGATTATAAACATAGAAATATAATCTATCCCGGAAACGAAAAATTTGTTGAAGAGTTTTTATACAAAGATACTGCATTGAGGGCGGAAGTAGCTAAATTACGTAATACATTTATGAATAATGCACAAGCTCTATTGCATGGAGATTTGCATTCGGGCTCTATCTTTATTAATAACAAGGGGTTGAAAGTTATTGATCCAGAATTTGCTTTTTACGGTCCGATGGGTTATGACATTGGAAATGTTATTGGCAATATGTTCTTTTCCTGGGCGTATGTATATTACGGAAAGAAAACATCAGATTACTTTTTGAATTGGATTGAAGATTCTATTGCGCAGACATTTGATGTAACCATGAAAAAATTAGAGGAAAAGTATGATCAAATAGTTTCGTTTTCTTTATACAGAGAAAATGGTTTTAAAACAAGCTATCTTAAATCAGTGCAGGCAGATACATTAGGATATGCAGGAACAGAGATTATTCGCCGAGTAGTGGGTGATTCAAAAGTGATTGAGGTTACATCTATGGAGGACAAAGCATTAAGAGTTAACTTAGAGAGAGCGCTGATAAAAATGGGTATATATCTTATTAAGAATAGAAATGAGATATGTAGCGGAAATGAGATTACAGAGCAATTTCGCTGAATTCTATCATAAGGAAGGAGTAAAGATGGAACGAAAAGATGAGGATTTAGCTTTTTTATTAAAATATGAAAATGTTGCATGGTTTGAAGATGGTAAAGTTCGAATACTAGATCGCAGAATATATCCAACAGAAATTCAGTTTGTCGAATGCCGTACATATGAAGAAGTAACAAAGGCAGTGCATGATATGGTGACTCAAAGTGCAGGACCATACACAGCGATTGGTATGGGCATGGCTTTAGCTGCATGGCAAGCTAGAGATTTAAATCAGAAAGATTTTTGGGATTTTATGAGCAAGGCAGCAGATTCATTAAGTCATGCAAGACCAACAACGTATAATCGCTATAAACAAATAACAGATGGATGTTTAGAAAGCGCAAAAAAAGCTGTTAAAAATGGTGAGTGTCCTTATCAATCAATATTTGAAGCAACGATTGAATCACTGAATAGAAGATACTCCACAATGGAAAAAGTGGCAGAATATTTAGTGGATTTAATTCCAGATAATGGAAATGTTTTAACACAGTGTTTTGGAGAAACCATCAATGGAATGATGTGTAGAGTAGCGAAAAGAAGAGGCAAGAAAATACATTTCTACCATGCTGAAACTCGTCCTTATCTTCAAGGAGCAAGACTAACAAGTAGTGTCAGTGTAGATATGGGATTTGAGGCAACTGTATTAACAGATAATATGATTGCCTACGCAATGAAATATAAAAAAATTGATTTGTTTACCTCTGCAGCAGATACGATTGCCAGAGATGGAAGTATAGCCAATAAAATTGGGACATTCCAAATCGCAATTTTAGCTGATTACTTCGGAATTCCATACTTTGTTACAGGTATCCCCGATGCAGATAAAATTGCGGGGAAGGATATTGTAATTGAAGAAAGAGATCCAAAACAAGTGTTGGAATACAGAGGAATTAAAAATACTTTGCCAATGGTTGATGCAATTTATCCATCATTTGATATTACACCTCCTCGTTTAATAAGCGGTGTGGTAACTGATAAAGGTGTTTTTAGTCCTTATGATTTACAGACGTATTTTGAAAAAGGTATTACAAAGTTTTATTAGAATTGGAGGTTATTGATGAAAGTATATGTTCGTGCTCCAATGTCAGATAAAAGACTGAGAGAACTAAGAGAAATTTTCAAAGAAGTTGTTTATGAACCGTGGAATGATACAGGTGAAAGATATTATGAATCCGAAATGTTGGCTCACCTGCTTAAAGTAAAACCGGATATTTTAATTACTGAGTTAGATCGTATAACGGATAAAGTTTTGGACGGTTATAATGGACTACAGGTCATTGGCGATTGTCGTGCTAATCCGGCGAATATTGATATAAATGCATGTAATAGGCATAAAATTCCTTTGTTATGTACACCGGCAAGAAACTGTCAGGCTGTAGCGGAAATGTTGGTGGGATTATTAATAAATTTTATGAGAAATATATTACCGGCTGTTCAATGGGCAAAAGAAGGGAATTGGAAAGAAGGTACAACTCCTTACTATTTGTGGATGGGCAATGAATTGCAGGGCAAGACAGTAGGGTTTGTGGGGTTTGGTGCTGTTGGGCATACGGCTGCTAACTTATTGAAGTCTTTTGGATGCGACATTCTATATTATGACCCTTTTGTAAAAGCCGATGAAGATGCCTTTAGGAGAGTAGGTTTAGAAGATATATTTAGATTTTCTGATATAGTATCCATACATTTGCCGGTTAATGACTCAACTGGAAATATGATTGATCGGAAACTATTGTCTTTGATGAAATCAACGGCCATATTTGTGAATACAGCTAGAAGTGCTGTTGTAGATAATGATGTATTATTGGAAATTTTAAAATCTAATAAAATTCGTGGAGCAATTTTAGATGTACTGCCCCAAGAACCTCCAAAGGCGGAAGAATTTAATAAGTTTGATTTACCAAATGTATTATTAACACCGCATATTTGTGGCGCTAGTTATGAGGTTACTGATCATCAATCAGATATTATTGTGGATCGATTGCGCAACTGGATGTTAAAAAGGGATTTAGAACGAACCGTTTTTAACTATAAAGAACTGGAGCATGACTTATGAACAAATATCTAATTGTTGATTTAGGTACCGGAAACTCCAGGGTGGCCTTAGTTAACGAAATAGGAGAGTTGATAGATATTTCTTCTTTTGAAAATAAATACTATAAAGATCAAAGTTATGATGATGCTCAATACTTTTCGCCGAATTATTGGCAGAAACAGGTAATGAATTCTATAAAAGAGATTATTTCAAAGCATCCAGGTATTCATATTGATGCTATTTCATCTTCTGGAGCTAGACAATCAAGTGTTCTTATAGATAAAAAGGGTGATAGTTTAATAGGTTTGCCAAATATTGATAATCGAGGGAAGTCTTTTATGAAAGATATTGCTAACAAAAGTGATATCTATCATTGCACCGGAAGCTGGGTAACTGAAGATTGTATCGCATCTAAAATATATGGTTTAAAAAAAGTTAGAAGCGATCTTTATGACCAAGTAGGAACATTTACAAGTTTAAGTGAATGGATAGGCTATATTTTGACTGGGAATTTGTGTATTGAGTTTTCTCAAGCTACAGAAACATTATTGTTTGATTTAGATAAACATGATTTCTCTGAAGAATTAATTCGTGCATTTTCATTGCAGGATATTGAAATGCCGTGTCTGGCAAAAGCTGGTGATAAATTGGGAAATTTAAAGCAAAGTGTTTTAGAGGATTTAGGTATTTCCTATGATATACCATTTATTATAGGTGGTGCGGATACGCAGATTGCGCTAAAAGGAGCAGGGATAAAAAAAGGAGATATCGGAATTGTATCTGGGACAACTTCTCCGGTTGTTACTCTTGCCAAAGATAAGTACACAGATATAGATCAAAGGTGTTGGACTGGACTTTATCTTGGTGGAGAAATGTTTCAGGTTGAAACAAATCCTGGTGTGACCGGATTAAATTATCAGAGAATAAGGAATTTACTGTTTGATAAAGTATCTTATGATGATTTAGAGTTTGCATTAGATCAAGTTAGAGAAATCAAATGCGTTGCATTTTTCACATCCCTGGATTTTGAAAACGCAAGAGGTTATCCAACGGGAGGATTTTTTATAAAGCCTCCATTTTCACAAGACTTACATAGAGAGGATATGGCATGGGCCATTGTTGCAGATATAGCCTGTTCCATATTTCATCAATATTCACAATTGATTTCTATGACAGGTGATAGGAAAAAGAGGATACTTTGTTGCGGAGGTGGATTTCAATCGAAAATACTACGGCAGCACCTTGCAGATTTAATAGGTAAAAAAATTTATTTACCTCACAATTATCATCAATCTTCTGTTCTGGGAGGTGTAGCGGTGTGTAATGATTATTTTAACCTTCATTCGAATTTTGATGATAGTTTTATTGTTGTAGAACCAGATGCAGAGCACAATCTGATTCATGATTACTATAAAAAGTGGGAAAGGCATAGAAATAGAATTATGACAACAAGGGAGGATGTTTAATATGTTAATGGAGAAAGCGCGACAAGAAATTGTGGATTATGGAAAAAAGATGAGTGCTGCCAGGCTGACTAGCGGAACATCAGGCAATTTAAGTGTATATGATGCCAAAACAGGGTACATGGCTATTTCACCATCGGGAGTCGGATATTTTGATACTAAACCGGAAGACATAGTTATTATGAAATTAGACGGTACAATTGTTGAGGGAGCTATGAAGCCTTCCAGTGAACATGCACTGCATGCAACAATTTATAAGACACATCCTGATGCCAGAGCGATTGTTCATGCGCATGCAACTTACTGTACTACATTCGCTTGTTTAAATCAGCCTATTAGGGCATGCCATTATCTGATTGCTGGAGCTGAGTGTGCAACTATACCATGTGCTGACTATGCAACTTATGGAACAGAAGAATTGGCGGAAAAGGTTGAAGCTGTAAAAAGTGACGGATTAGCAATGCTACTGGCAAACCATGGTATGGTCGCATTTGGGCCAAATATGTCAAAGGCCTTTAATGTAGCAGAAAACGTTGAGTGGATGGCAGAAATTCAGTGGCGCGCAATGTGTGTTGGTACACCATCTATTTTATCGGATAAGGAAATTGCAAATGTGATTGAACATTTTAAGACATATGGACAAGTAAAAGAAGGAGAAACCGGTAAAGGCGGTTATTAATTCTAAATATAATCTTTAAAAGCCGTAGAGTAATAGATAGCTCTGCGGCTTTTTTAGGCTCAAAATTATATAAAAGTAATTATAGTGAATCTATCATGTAGTATTGTTTCATTTCGCTTTCCGTAACTTTTATTAGTTGTTCAAAATCTTCTTTTATTTCACATTCCCAAAGTATGATTACATGCCAACCCAAATTTCGAAGTTTTTTGTGATTGGCTAAATCGTTCTTGATATTTTGTTCAAATTTTCTTTTCCAGAAAGCTGCATGTGTCTTAGGCATTGTAGCCAATTTACAATTGTGTCTATGCCAAAAGCATCCATTAATAAATATCACGGTATGATACTTAGGTAAAACTATATCTGGCTTTCCAGGAAGGGCAGATACATTTATTCTGTATCTAAAGCCGTCACGGAAAAGTCTTTTACGAACCAATATTTCTAAACTTGTATTCTTAGATTTAATATGAGACATATTTCGGTGTCTTTGTTCTTTAGTCATAGTGTCCATAGCCTTATTATACATGATTAGAATTAATTAGAAGAGGTACATATTTAATAGTTCTGAGGGAATGCTATGAGTATTGGAGTACTTTATGAAGCAATGAGATATAAGTTAAGGCAAAACTAGAGAGGTGGTAATCTAGCCTTATTTGGCTAGAGCTTAAAGAGGAGTCATTATTAAAGTGCAGCAATTTAGAGGAAGGAAGAAAAATGGCAGAGGTTTAATTTTAGCTTTTGGTTTATGTCAAAAGTTGTGGATAAATCATTATCGATACGCTCTTGTATAAAAGTGCTGGGATAGTTAACAAAAGACTACTTCTTCTTAGTGAATGCTAATGCAAGTATATATTTTGCTTTTCAAATATGATATCATTATACCCGTTAAATATCTAATAGATGCTAATATGCATATAAAGAGGAGTGTAAATATGAGCGGTAAGGTTTGCTATAACAATTTGTTCAAATTGTTGATAGATAAAGGACTTAGAAAAAGCGAATTGGCAAGAATGTGCAATTTAAGTTCACCTACAATGGCAAAACTGTCAAAAAACGAATATGTCTCTATGGATGTCTTGGTGCGTATATGTCAAGAATTGGACTGTACATTAGATGACATTGTTACAGTAGCAAGAAAAGGAAGTAATGCCTGTGAAATTAATAAATAGTAAAAGTATTCTTGATTGCGACGAAATTGAAGAAGAAGTTCATAATCAGGAAAACAATGAGTTTATAGAAAAATTGTTTGACTCACCTGATTACGAGTGTGCAGCATTATTTAAAAGAACTGACATGAATGATGCGGACTCCGAAATTATAATTAAGCCATGCAGATTGCATGACTGTTTTGAAATGGTGGAATATGTCGATGCAAAAAACGGAGTAGATATTTTTAATGACGGAGGTTTCATTACCTTTATAGTTTACGGTCAGCATTATAAGAAAAATGATAAGTTTTTTAATGTTCAACATGCAATACAAATTAGACCGTTTGATGAAAATAAAGAGTACGTTTATTTTTTTAGAAAGTGATGGGTTTTATGAAATATAGTGTAGTTGATTTATTTTGCGGAGCAGGAGGATTATCTAAAGGTTTTTTAGATGCCGGGTTTGATGTCAAATTAGGTGTTGATTTTGATGACGCTGCTTTAAAAACTTTTGCAAATAATCATGGAAACGCCATAGCGAAAAAATTGGATCTATTTCATCTAGATAATGTTGCCAAGATTAAGAATATATTGAACGAATTGGGTGTAGAAAAATTAGATGTTTTAATAGGAGGACCTCCTTGTCAAGGGTTCTCGTTGGCGGGGAATCGCATTGAATCTGATGAAAGAAACGCTTTATACACGGCCATGGTAAAAACGGCTGAATTGTTAAAACCTAAGGTAGTTTTGTTGGAAAATGTTCCAGGAATGCTTACGTTGTATAAAGGCAAAGTTAAACAGCGGATATTCGAGGATTTTGAAAATTTAGGATATACCATGAATGTTAAAGTATTATATGCTCCCGAATATGGTGTTCCGCAAATTAGAAAAAGAGCATTTTTTATTGGATTGTTAAAATCGGATGAAAAATTTACATATCCTGAGCCATTGTTGACTTCTGATAAATTTATAACTTGTGAAGATGCTATCAGTGATTTACCCTCATTACAAACGGATAAAGGAAATATAATTTATGGTGAAGAAATACAAGATTATTTTACTTTGCCAAAAACACAGTATCAAAAAGAAATGAGGCTAAGGTCATCTAAAGTCTATAATCACATTGGGAGTATTCCTATAGAAAAAACAAAGAAAATGATTTCTTTGGTTCCGGAGGGAAAAAACTATAAATCTTTACCAGAAGAATACAGAAAAATGTATAAATATCATGAAGCATTAACTAGATATGATAGTAAAAAACCATCCTTAACTATTAATACAGGGCATAGATCTCATTTTCATTACAAATGGAATAGAATACCAACAGTAAGAGAAAGTGCGAGATTACAAAGTTTCCCAGATGATTTCATTTTTTTCGGGAACAAATCACAACAGTATAGACAAGTAGGAAATGCGGTCCCTCCATTATTAGGAAAAGCAATAGCAATAAAAATAAAAGATTACTTAATAAACGAGGAGATAAAATGAAAAAGATTAGAATGATTGATTTATTCTCCGGATGTGGTGGACTATCAGAAGGCTTTATGAATACAGGAAAGTATACTGAAATTGCAGCAGTAGAGTGGTTAAAACCTCAGGTAGAAACTCTTAGAAAAAGAATGAGTGAAAAATGGGGCGAAAAACACGCGAATGATAGAGTAATACATTTTGATATACAACGTGAAAAAGAATTGTTTCATGGATGGAGTCAAGATCCTCAATACGGGACTTCTAGAGGATTAGATTATTTTGTAAATCGCGCAAAGGGGATAGACATAATAGTAGGAGGGCCTCCTTGCCAGGCTTATTCAGTCGCCGGAAGAGTGCGTGATGAAAAAGGTATGAAAGATGATTATCGGAATTATTTATTTGAACATTATCTTTCTGTGGTAAATAGGTATCGTCCTAAACTGTTTGTTTTTGAAAATGTTCCTGGAATTCTTAGTGCATCACCAGATGGAGAAGCTATAACAGATAAAATAGAAAAAGGATTTGCTAATATAGGGTATGAGATATTAGGAGATTTAAAGAAAGCATTAGTCAATGCAAGTGATTATGGAGTTCCTCAAAATCGTAAAAGAATAATCATTGTGGGATTGAACAAAGACTATTTTAGGGATCCTCAAAATACATTAAATTTGTTTTATTCCAAGTATTTGCCAGAAGAAAAAAGCGATAAAAAAATATCAGTAAAAGAAGCAATAGGGGATCTGCCAAAATGCACACCTTACTTCGATGAAGAGCATCATAATAGACGTATTTCACATAAAACCCCAAAATGTGATGTTAGTTGGCATGTTCCCCGATATAGTAACCCTAGAGATATGGATACTTTTCGCTTGTTGGCAGAAGATCTGGCTTCAGGCAAAAGAAAATTTAATAGTCATAGAATAAGTAAACTGTATGAAGAAAAAGTCGGGTCCAAATCGCCTATTCATAGGTATCATGTTTTAGACCCGGATGAACCTAGCACCACAATTATTGCTCATTTGTACAAAGATGGAAATCGATTTATTCACTATGATCCTTCTCAACAAAGAACAATCACTGTAAGAGAAGCAGCAAGATTACAAACTTTTCCAGACGATTTTGAATTTGTTGGAAGTAGAGGGAGTGCATATCAAATGATAGGTAATGCAGTCCCTGTTGTATTAGCAGAAAAAATAGCGAATGCAGTTGTCAAATTATTAGGAGGTAAGTAAAATGTTTCATTATTTATTTACGAACGATCTAAGGATTTCTCACTTGGATAGTTTTTTGAAGGAAACAGCGATTTGCTTCAAAAACAACACTGTACCTTCAGCCAACGAAGATAAAAATGCAAATAACAATATGAATACATTAGGATTTTATTTTAATTTGACATCCGAATCGAATTGTACAAAAGTTTGTGCGAAAGGTGACGTTCGCAAAATAGTATTGAATTTTATCAAGAAATTTCAATTTCCCAACCCTAGAACGCAATCTTCTTTCAAAGCAAATATCGATGAAGGAATTGTATTTGCGCCTATGCGTACCATTATACAGGCGCTATATATAATGAAAATGACGCTACCTAAGGAGCAAGCCTATCTAACCAACTATGAGATCCTATTTTACATGTTTTTTAATGAAAAAGTAGCTAAAAAGAAAAATCCAGATTTAACAGAACTTATAAAAACTATAATATCAAATCGGGATAGTTCTGATAAAAATGACATTCCAGATGATTCAACTTTAGCTACAAAAGGATTATATTGGAATCAATGTAAAAGACAAATGAGAGAAATGGTTAAAGTTTTAACTTGGTCAGGATGCGTTAAGGAGAATAAAGGGATAATTACTATATCTGATGATAATTTATCGCTAGAAAACAAATCAGATATATTTGAAATACTGACATATACGGATTATTGGAATATCCCTGATAATGATATATTTGCAGAAATTAGAAAGGATTATCAAAATTATATGGATATTAACGATACAGATGCGAGATTAAATTCCACTGAAATTAAATATGAAACAAATCTTGAATCCGAGTTTTCTAGAAACAGAATATTATTTGGAGCACCAGGAACAGGTAAAAGCTATACTCTTAATAAAGAAAAAGATATATTGCTAGAAAACGGGGGAGCCTATGAACGAGTGACGTTTTATCCAGATTATTCCTATTCTAATTTTGTGGGGACATATAAGCCGGTTCCATTTATTGATCAAGATGGTAAAGAATCAATTACATATTCTTATGTTCCTGGTCCATTTATGAGAACTTATGTTGAAGCTTTAAAAAGTGCTCGAACTGAAGATCCTAAACCATATTTATTAATAATTGAAGAGATAAATAGAGCTAATGTGGCTTCAGTGTTCGGAGACATTTTCCAATTGTTGGATAGAGATGGAAGAAATATTAGCGAGTATCCAATACAAACTTCTGAAGATATAAAAAATTATTTAGCTAAGCCTGAAAATTTAGGTGGATCTCCCCAAGAATATAATGAAATTAGATTACCAGATAATTTATTTATTTGGGCTACTATGAACAGTGCGGATCAAGGTGTATTTCCGTTGGATACTGCATTCAAAAGAAGATGGGATTTTACATATTTAGGAATAGATGAGGCAGAGAAAGGAATTGTTGGGAAAAAAGTTGTTCTCGGAAAGGGAAATTATGCTCGTGTTGTCGAATGGAATGAACTAAGAAAAGCAATTAATAAAGAATTATTAAAATATAACTTAAACGAAGATAAATTGCTTGGTCCATATTTTATTTCAAAAAAGGATCTTCCAGACGATGACAACATTGATGCGGAACAATTTTCTATCATATTTAAAAATAAAGTGATTATGTACCTTTTCGATGATGCAGCAAAACAAAAAAGAAAATCTTTGTTTTCTGGTTGCAAAGATAATGCCACCCAATATTCTAAAATCTGTAATCTTTTTGATGATAGAGGTGTTTTCATTTTTGATGATAATATAAGTAGCCAATTCATAGAGCGCCCGGGAGAAAGTGAATCATGATTTCTGTTTATATCAGAGAACAGAAACGATATACACAATCAGCATTGGTTGAACTATTTAAGTGTAGCGAAGAAAAAATAGTACATATATTAAAACGCCTTAAGGAGTATGGAATAGTAAAGGCAGTAAAGGGAAATAGTAATCAAAAAGATTTATCTGACCTGTTTGAAGAAGAGGTAGAAATAGCTGATGTTGAAATAGGCGAAAATGCATACTTTTACGTATTTACATTTGTAGGTGTTGTTACAATCGAGGAATTTGTTTTGAAGTTTTATCCAAAATATTTGCTTAGCACTACTAATCCGATTGTTGAATTAAAACAAGTGCTAAAAGTTTTGGAAAAATATAATGTTAAAGAGCAAATTATCCGTATGTATAACGATGATCAGGAAAGCACTTCGTTTAATATGCTGGCAATTATGTTGTTTTTATTGAATGATTATTTTGAATATGGTTCATATGCCAATTCTCAAGACATTATAGAATCTAATGGATCGGGAGAGATTCTTTGGGATAAAACTATCAATGAAACGTTTGCTTTTATTAGTGATAATCGTCCTTATTATCCAGAATTTTTGACAATGAAACATGCAATCAATGATTTTGATTATTATAAACGCTTGCACGAATGCATTCTCACTCGATGTTCTAAAGAACTAAAAAATTCTGATCTTTTAGAATTATTCGATATGACCGGAGTTGAAATATCAGATGAGGATTTGGAAGATTTTGGAGATAAAGAATATATCCTCTATCAGATAACAAAAGAATTAAATGTACAGTTTAATACTAGAAAGCAAAGGGTCCTTAAAACGTTATATGCTTATATTGCCAATAGCAATACACTGAATGATCTTGATTGCTTTAGTATGTTTGGCACCAATAGTTTTAACTTGGTGTGGGAAAAAGTTTGTGCAGAGATTTTTAATAATCAACTAGACAAACCGATTGGTGGTATACCTCTTCCAGGAAAGTTGTCCGATCGATATCAAAAGCTAAAACATATTAAATTAATAGATCTTATTGAAAAACCTAAATGGAATGGTTATGGAACAGATAACGAGGTATTCACTAAGGAAGCAGATAAGACCCTTATTCCTGACATTATTTCAATAGAAGAGGGGATTGATTATAAGTTTATTATAATGGATGCTAAATATTATAACTTACAATTAGAAGAAAATAAGAAACTTAGTGGATATCCAGGAATTGAATCAGTAACTAAACAGTATTTGTACGAATTGGCTTATCGTCCATTTATCAAGAGTAATGATATTTCAACAGTGAAAAATTGTTTTTTATTCCCTTCGGAAGATTCATTTGTGCAGAATAAGGGGTATGTTTCTCTTGAGATGTTTAACCAGATGGAACTGCAAAATATCCAAATAATATTTATGCCAGCGGATGAAGTGTTTCGGCATTATCTAGAAAATAAGAAGTTTGATCATAAAACATTAAATTTGTGATTGGAGCCTATAAGTGTAATCACTAAAAAATTGAATAATATGCTTGAGAGGAGGATGATCCAATGAGATTAGTAGAAATTAAAGTACAAAATTATCGTTCTATTGACGATGTAGTAATTTCATTTCCAAGAAATAAACCTGTGGTATTATTTGGTCCTAATAATGCAGGAAAATCCAACATTCTTTCTGCGATTGACCGTTTGATAGGTGAAAAATATCCTACATATATTGAAATGCTTGATAGCGATTATTTTATGAGGGATAAGATTACATATCCAACTGTTTCAATCTCCGCTCGCTTTTCAGACCCATATTATATTGACCGTAGAGGAATACCCTATAAAACGGTAGCCTTGACCTATGGCTATAATGGAGATTTAACGGAAAATTTAATTCATGATGGATGTGGGAACAGATTTTATATTAGCAATGAACAAAGACAAGCATGCCAATCATACCTTATTGATGCTGAGCGTAACATACAAAGTGCATTTAATTATAGCAGCAAGTATTCATTATTGAGTAAATTTTCTCACAAAATACATAAAGCTTTGAGTGCAACTCACAAAAAAGAATTATCATCAGCTTTTGAACAAATCAAGCATTCTTTTGAGGAAACAACAGAATTCGGTGATTTTTTCAAACAATTTTCAACAGCATTACAAGGTGCAGTTAAAGGATTCGTGCATTCCTTGGCTGTCGATTTTTCGGCGTATGATCCTAATAACTATGCAAAATCGTTGCGTATCTATGCCAAAGAAGGCGAAAACATCCGCAGTTTCGAAGAGTTTGGAACTGGTGAGCAACAGGTGCTGCTAATGGCTTTTGTAAAGGCATACATGGAAGTATTTACCTCAGAAAGCTTTGTTTTAATTATTGAAGAACCAGAAGCACACCTTCACCCACTAGCTCAAAAATGGCTCAAAGAATATATAGTCGAAATGTGCTCTGCAGGAATACAAGTTGTTATCTCAACACATTCAACAGATTTTATTGATGCTGAATATCTTGACGGGCTTGTAAGAGTGTATAAAGAGAATGGTATAACAAAAGCTATTCAGCTATCTAAAGATGATTTGTATACATTTTGCGTGGAATCAGGTGTTCCTGCAGAAAAAACATCGCCAGAAAATATCGTTGATTTTTATAACACTCGTATGTTTGCAGATCAACTAAAAGGGATGTTTGCGGAGACGATAGTGCTTGTCGAAGGAGCCACAGAGTTTTTTGCTTTGCCAGTGTATTTAAAACGAGTTGGTTTTTCGCTAGCAGAACATGGTGTTGAAATTATCAATTGTCGTGGAAAAGATTCGATACCACTTTTTTGGCGGTTATTTAATGCCTACAATTATAATTGTTATGTTATTTTTGATGGTGATGGAAAAACAACAGAAAACACCAGAACATTCAAAGGGATTATAACTACAGAGGGTTGGGAAACAGCTGCAGATAAATATGTTAGGACAAATCAATATATGTATTTTGGAATGGATTTTGAAAAGTATTTTCGATCAGTTATTCCAGAATACAGTATCCTTGAACAGCATATAGCAGAAAAGTACCATATAACTTCTAAGCCGGGTAAAGCTAAGGCTATAGCGCAACACTATGAAGAAATTCCAACTATTATTACTGAACTAAAAGAAGAGCTAGAAATGATCGAGATACTTGGATAATGAAACGACCGCATAACTGACATTTAAGTCAATTGTGTGGTCGTTTTACAACCTCTTTTCTATTTTGGATTTGCAAACACCACACCTTTATAGACACTATTCAGTTGTACAAGTGTATAAGTCTTAGTTTACCAGTCTGTTTTAGCTTCTTGGAAGGTATTGGTTTTGCCGTCAAGATTGCCTTCCTGAACAGTAATATTTGTGCCATCCCACGCGATTACAATACCGACATGATTATGTCCGACACCGGAGAAGACAGCACCTGCTTTTGGAGTGTTGGATTTTTCAAATTTATCGGGATGTGCTGCGATAAGCTGATCGACACATTGATTGCTGTTCCCGGTAAATCCGGGACTGTAACCATAAAGTTCGTAAAATCTTCCCCAGGCAAACCAGGTGCATTGACCATATAATCCTGACTGACTGTAGTAGTTATTCATGCCCTAGGCTTTCATATTCTCGAAGTTTGGTTCTCCTCGGATGTTACCAAATCCCAGACCAACATAGCGCATGACATGATCTACATAATCCGGATCCCCATAACCGCTGACTCCCAGTTCTTCACATTTCATATTGGAAGAGAGTTTGGCATTGGCTTTGGAGTAGCCTCCAAAATTGGTGATAGCCCATGACATATAGCCGTTTCCGTAGTTGTATCCTTGTAAAGCTAAGTAGATACCTTCTGTATCAAAAGGATCTTTAACTTATTCGGCAAATGTTTTAACACCGACTTCGATGGAATATTCCGGATCGGTGATGCCGTTTGGAACTCTTGGATATTTCTCGTTAAATCCGCTCTCACTTGCCTGCATCGGATCATTTCCTTTACCACCTGAATCCTGCATCATAATAGCTTGCAATATGGCAACATAGTCTTCGATTTCATATTTTTCTACATATTTCTCAATGGTTTCGGTATGGGCCAATACTTCTTCGCTTAAAGAAGCGGTGCCGGGAAGGATAAGAGAACTGGATGAAAAAGGACTGAACACTCCGATAAATAAGGCAATTACTAACAATAAGATCAATCCTAATCCGGCTAGGGCTAAAGATGGGAAAGCCGTTACTGCTTTTTTCACGGCGATAAAGGTAGTTCATATTACTTTTACTCGTGTGTCTTTAACAGTAACGGCTGTTGTTTTTGCTTCCTTTGCTTCTTTTACGTTGCGCTTATGCTTGGCAATGTTTAACTGGCGCATTTGTTTGGCGTATTTCTTTTCTTTGAATGAATTGGGAGCCGGTGATGAATAATGAATTGGATCGTCAACTACCATTGTTTCTTTCAAAATCTTTGCATTTTCTCTTTTGGCTTTGATCTTATTTTTGGTATAGGTCTTTGCCTGATCAAATGCAGCAACGCTGGTCTTTTTAAGAGTGCCCTGAATGTTGTTAGCTGCTCCTGTTTCGGCAGAAGTTTCTTCTCTATTGCCGATATCATTGGACTTGATCTGTATGCCGGCATCCTTGATGAAGTGAGTCAGATGTTCGCTTGTATCTTTGGTTTTGATATCATGGATGATTTCTCTAGTTTTGATCGTGTTTTCCAAGATATCACCTACTCTTTATGAGAATTAAATCCCATATTGCGGTCTGATGACTTAGTAGTGTTCATTTGATAGATCAGATTATTTTCCGGTATCCGGTTGACAAAAGGAACCAAAGAAACACCATATTTAATCAGTCCGTATCTGGATTGAGCGTTTGTGATATAGACCTGCTGTTCCTTGCTGATCTTGAGAAGTTCGGCAAGATCTTCACGGTCATTTGGTGACTGGTTAAGCAAAACGATGAATTCACTGTTTGATAACATCGATGTCCCTTGTTTGGATCCTAGCAGATATTTGACGTTTTGGGTGATCCCGGTAGGGTAGGCATCTCTTTTACGGAATTGTCGCCATGCCGATGCAAAGAAGGATGCACTTTCTTCATTTTCAAAGATGACATGGATCTCATCGATGAATACGTGGGTTTGCTTGCCTTTACGCCAGTTTTCATTGACACGGTTGATCATGACATCGGTAATGACCAACAGTCCCATTGTTTTAAGCTGCTTGCCCAGATTGAAGATGTTATAAGAGATAATACGGTTTGTAACATCGACATTGGTTTCATGAGCAAAGGCATCGAGGTTTCCATCTGTAAACAGTTCCAGTTTTAAAGCTAGAGATCTGGCTTCAACTTCCGGCTGTCTTAAAGCATAGATCGTAATGTCTTTAAAGTCGGGCTCGTCTTGGTTTCTCTGGCTTCTTCATAGACAAGCGAAACGCAGCGGTCAATAATGCTTCTATCGATCGGTGTAATGCCTTTTTTTGTTGTTGTCGAGTTGTTCAAACAAAGACATGACAAACTGGCTTTTATCACCGACCGGATTGCCTGAATTGCCATAGCCTTCACTCATATCCATGGCATTGATATAATCGGGACTTCCGGCTACAATCTCAATAACTGCTCCACCTAACTTTTTTGATGATGTTAGAATATTCATTTTCCAGATCACATACAAGGATATCATTGTTGGTAGCACAGGCATAAAAATCAATTTCTTCTTTTGCCAGGAAGGACTTGCCAGCTCCAGGGACACCAAGGAGAAAGGCGTTCAGATTTTGAAGTTCTGCTTTATCGCAGATGATTAAATTGTTGGTCAGTTTGTTCTGGCCATACCAGGTTCCTCCCGGATCCATGACTTCCCGGGCTCTGAATGGGACAAAAGCACTGGCACTTTCAGTTAATAGAGTTCTAAAGATATCCAAGCGATTAATGCCGATGGGAAGGGCAATAACTAGTCCATCAAGCTGTCTTGATGCAAAGAATAACGTAGAAAGCTCACAGGAATTGGTTCTGGTAATGGATTGAATAGTTTCTGTATCCATATCCAGTTCTTCTTTTGAATCAGCCATATTAACGAGTGTTATATTGCATAAAAGCATCTTTTGATCTCGAAGTGTCAGATCATCCAGAAACTCTTTACATTCTTTGCGTTGGCTTTCCATGTCATAAGGAATAACGGCAGAGAAACTGTTATTGGCGTTTTGCCGTTGCTGCCAGTTGGTGATATTGGTATTAACCCCTAGAAGTTTGTTTTCAGCTTCATTGACTGATTCATCGGTTGGAATCGTTAAGATATCCATGGAATAGACAAGGTTTTTATTGAGACCGCATATTTCGGCAACAAATTTGTCCTTTAGATATTGCGGATAGTTTTCAAGATACAAAACACGTCCATATCTATCATTGAATTTAAAATAGTTTTTCTCATATTTCGACATGTCCGGGCAGTTCTTTTCCTTGAAAGAATGTCCTTTATATGTTGAACCATTGATATCAAATTCAAAAGGTTCATATGGATCACTATAAAAATCATGAAGGATTTTAAGCCTCTCATTGGTCGTCAATTCTTTGCAGTTGGATCCGATCTTGCCAAAGTAGGATGATAGTTCAAGTGAGATTCTGGAAAAGAAGGTTCTGGCTTCCGAAATGTTGTTTTTGAAAGTGGTAATTGTAATGTACTTCTCTTGAATCAGATTGTCGCTTTTAGCCAGGTTTTCTAAGATCAGATCATTGTAGGCTTGTCTTAGATCATCGAGTTCATCATCTGTTTTGTGAATCAGGATCTTGTTTGATATTTCTTCCGGATCCACTTTCCGATTAAGAATCGTAATTTTAGCTGTGCAGGCGGCATCAAGAGAATTGAGTATTTCGCCATATCCCAATAAGATTCCCTTTTTGTCTTCTCCAGATGCATCGGAGTAGTTGATGTCACTAAACATATAGGTCTTGGAATATCGCTTGCCGACAGAAAAAATACCATCCTTATAGACCTTTTCAATAGGGATGGTATCTTGAACACATCGGGAAATTTTGAATTTTTCCTTATTTAGACGTTTGAATTTGCTTAGACTTTTTAACATTTCTTTTCGTATTCTCCTTTATCTGCTTTTTGATGATTGGCTTTGCCAATTCATAATATAAGTTAAATGGTTTATCGATTAATTCAGCCCTTTTAAGAAGCAATGATCTAAAAATTTCATAGATGATTTTTTCCATCGCCATCGACTGATAACTGATAAAACCGATGGCTGTAAAAGGGGCAGCTCCTAAGATGCATAACTAGCTAGTAATCTCCATGCCAAAGGTGTTAATAGAACTGAAGTAAATAAGAACCGCAACAGCGCAAGCCAGAATTGAATAAATAAACTGTCTTATTGAGAGTCCAAAGAAGATGCTTTCAGTGTAGTTTCGTATTTCTTTATTGATCTTGATTTAATATTAGAAAGAAGCCTCCATATAATCACGAAGCTCATCTTCTTTTAGGAAGATAACATCAATATAAAGGATATGTTCAATGGGTATGGTTGCGATTCCTAGATTATTGCCATCTTTAACAACTATTTTCATAGTCTTAGATCTAGAATTCTCATATTGAGAAATAATGTCACTTCTTTCATGCGAAATGACCTCTTCTACAGTTTCGATAGTTTCACCTGTAATTAGGTGTAATTTAATTAAATTCATTTTTTTGATTCATTGTGACCTCCATAAAAGCAAGACCTGAGTCTTGCGAGTTGTGTATGAATTTGATTTAGAATTTAATCTTTATCATTTTCTTTTGTTTTTCGATTCTATTTTCTTTTATCAGTACATATTGTGAGATTGCGGCAAATATAATAGCCAGAGAGATTTGTGTGATACCTAACCAGTAAATAGAATCTAAATTATGAAATCCACTTAAAGCGCAATATGCAGTACAAAGCAAATATAATGATATATTTATTTTCATGTTGGATATCCCCTAATTTGGATTACACGATAAGGAAATTGAGTCATTATCATATTTTACTTCGCATGAATATTTAGAATTGATAATCCATTTCAGCGCAATAAGTGCGCTCCCGCAAATTATAAGGGTGTTTATTTCATTAGAAGTAAAATATTGACTAATACAATTACTAATTGTTTGTGGCCTTACACTGTTTAACACCATACCATTTTCCTCCAATCAATATTTTTTACTGTTTTCATTATCGGCTTATAAAAAGCGCCTACTACAATTCCGCTGCAGAAAGTGATAAATGGGATTACGTACTTCTTGCTAGGATTCATATCTTCTTTTACTTTGATAGTTTTTTCTACAATCTTTTCTTCAATCATTGGTTGAGGAGTATTGCTAGCGTTGGTGCGACTTTCTCTTACACAATCACACATTTTTAAATAGCCTGCTGAGTTTAAATAGCAAACACTTATTTTATTTCCATAGAAAGATTCGAGGTTATTAAAGCTATATGCATCGAAAGTCAAATCTTTGTCATTAGAAATTAGCAATTGTTTACATGCTCTTCTCCTTTTAAGAAGTGTTTCAAGTAGTTTCGGATCAGCAAATTGATCGCAACAAGTTTCATCTTCATTTTCAATAATAAATAAATCTTTGTTATCTCCAATAATATCTAATGCTTTCTCTGACTGTTCTTTTTTTAAAAGAGTTGAGCTGCATCTGAATTTTGCAAGTTCGTTTAATACAGCATTGTGTATGCGAATCTTCTTATTCGATTCAATAAAATGTTCCTTTGAGTTATTAATGAAGTTTACAAGTCGTTGTGTATCCAACAATGAGCAGGTATCAATGTAAATCAAATCATTTATACTTACTTGTTTTTTGATGTATTCAGTATTTGTACACATAACTATATCCTCCTTTAGATGGTTTCATTATAATTCTTAAAACATTTTCAAGAATTAAATCAGGACGTTTTTCGTCCCGATTTTCATTTTTTTTGTATTTTTTTGTATAATGAAATTGGGTAGGTGAATTCTATGAATAAAAATGCAAATACTTTATCAAAAATTGTTAGAGCAATGATGAAGAAAGATCGTCAAGCTGAGCCATTTTTTATTGCTGAAGGCAGAACAGATCCTTTTGATAATCGAGGCATTACCCAGGAAGAGTTAGTCAAACGTATGGGATTATCTTCTTGGGAAGTAATAAAAAAAAGGTTAAATCACCAACGTCCATTAAATCGGGATTTTCTCATCGCTCTTTTATCACAATTGCAGCTAAATACAATCATGGCTAATTATATATTGAATATAGCAGAGTTCCCTTTGCTTTATTCTGGTGAAGACCAAAATGGCAAGGATTCGGTAGACGATCCTATAATAAATAAAAGAGACAAGATTTTAATTGCAAAATTAGAAGAGAGCACCACTAGGTTAGTTTCTATAGACGAAATTAATCAAAGCCTAATTCGCCAAGGTTCAAGTCCTTTAAAAATCAAAGGTAGAAGAAATACAGATTATTCGGATGATTATTATGTTTTAAAAACTCGAATAAAGGTTGATTATGACGAGACTCACTTATTCAGAATGTACGCAAATTCATTGGGACTATTATATGATGTTGATTTATATCCTATTGTTGCTTCTGCTTTAGTAAAACATAATAATAGTGGAGATTACTTCGTTCTAAAAATGCGTAATAATTACTGTTCTCTTTTTCGTTGTGATGAACACGGAATGATAACAGGTGATTTAAAAAGTTTTAAATCAATAGCAGATACAGATTTATTACTCCGTCCTATTTTTAATGATTTGGAAAATCTAATAGCAATTGAGAAAAAGAAGATTATTTCTCAATTTGATGACACCAAGAATTACAATGTACGGGTTTCTGCAAAGTATTTTTCCGGAAGCTACCATGTTTTTGCTGAGAAATTTGACTTTTCTATTCCTGAAAAAAATGAATATTTTTTTCTAGACTATCATGATGGTCAATACAATTTTTCAATTTCAAATAAAAGTCAATTCTTTTATTGCTATCTAGGCGAAGATAAGTATAAATCTTTTTTTAGATTCTATAATCCCAAAATACTCTATAGCTCTGATGCCGTCGATAAAATAAAAAGTTATCTAGAGAATGCCAGTCAATCAACTGTTACAAGAATATTGAGTTCAAAACGAATTGAATCTTTTAATAATTTGATTCTTGAAACAGAAAATCTGATTAATGGACTAAAAAAAGGATCCAGATATATTTTAGATATAGATTCTCTTTTAGAAGAACCAGATATTGACTATACGATATGTGCATATTACAACATTCTTGATAAATTTGATTTCTTTCAAGTGGATAACAATGACATTACAGATTTCTATTTACCTAGAGTTCAGGAGTCTGCATTTGTTGTTGATGGCAAAGAAGTACTGGTTAGCTTGGATGATGTTCGTAAAGCATACTCATATGGACTTCCTACAATTAATGATATATGCTCTGTAAAATTGAAATATGGATCTATAGAAAACTTAATTAACAATTTATAACCCCATCATATCTTTTACTAATCGATCACTCATCTTGACGGTTCCGAAAAGGATCAGCATATTAAATACGATTGCACCGATATAGCTCCATAACATACTGACAGCACTAGCGTCTGTATCAATGACCGGAGGTGCTGAAGCAAAAGCAGAGAAGATCACACATGCCAGTACGATCATTGTTCCTTCCAGGCAAACGCCGGCATAGGATTTCATGAAAGTATAGACGATGTTTTGGGTTGCCTCACCATTTGATGCCGAAAGCAGGATAGGGGATATCGCTGTATAAATGTAGAGATTAAAGAATCGCCCATAGACTGTAAGGATCATGATAAAGGACAAAAACGTAAAGAATATACCGTCTAATAATGTGCCTTCCCATAATGGGATGGACTCCAAGAATCCTATGTTTTCTACAGTGTTTTTGATATCCTAGATTTCAGTAATTGCTATTTATATAAATCGGCTTTCCTTGTGAGACGATGACACGGATCTTTACGGTATCATTAAAAGTAAATCAACATTATCGGAATATTATTTATAGTCGATATAAGATGACTTATTGGTAATAAGGGCAATCTGATTCATATTGCTTCCAATGCGTCTTAGCTCGCTTAATGTCTCTAGGTATTTCAGGTTTGGTTTGTTGTAGGGAACGATTTCATTGATTAAAGAGCGAAGATAAGATTTAATGGATTTTCCGCTTTCTTTGGTCAATGCGTTTAATTTGATAAGATCCGTTTCACTAAGACGGATCTTTATTTTTTTGTCTGGCCATGCCTTTCCTTCTTTCTTTAGCGTATAAAAAACCAACATCTATGCGTTGGCTAATGTTATTGATAGTGTTTAAGACTTTTTTGTTTCTCTGGTTTTCCATATGGCCATGGGATGATTTTGAATTCTTTTTAATTCACCACCGTCATAAAGCAGTTCAGGGATATATTTCTTTCGTTTAAACTGTTCTATGAACATGGATTCATTTTCATCTAATATAAAGTGATTGTTAAAGAAATCATTAATAGCTAGTTTAGCTTCTGATAATGAGAAAAATTCTTTGGCATTGATAACAGGCATCAAAAATCTTTTGATATTATTTTGTGTAATAGAATCTAAGTTGTCTAAGTTAAAATCGAATATGCCATCTTCGTTACTAATTGCTCTATAGAACACAGCACATTTTTTGATTTTTTTAATTTCTTCTTCATTAAAAATATTTGCATTTATCATGTAAAAGAAATCATAAAGGTCTCTTGGTGTCGAACGAGTCATCAAAGCCACAAGTTTGCTTCCAAATATCTCGACGGGATCAACCGTTCGAGTTGCAACTTCGCCAATTAATCCATATTTTTTGGTTTTTACGATCACTGGTTCATAGATATGAACTCTTAACATATAGTTTATTTCTATTTTGATGTTATCGAGATTTCCTCCGGCATTAATATAGGTCGCTTTAATGCTGTTAAGAGCATGATGTTCACGTATATCTTTACTAAGCTGATAACCGTTTTTTTTCAAGTAATTAATGAGTAATGATTTGACTATTTTTCTATCCTTTAACATATCATCTCTAGAAGAATTGTTCGTGTAATCTAAATCGATATCGACTGATAATCGTGGTAAATCAAATATTGTTAAGTTTATAGCTGTCCCACCTTTTAAAGCTAAGTGTTCAAATAAAAATTGTTCAGAACGTATATAGGACAATATATCGACTAAGCGAACAACTTTTTCATAGGTATCTCTTACATAATGATGTTGATTAGCTTCTTTTTGTAATTGTCTTTTATTAAGGTTCATTCATATCACTTCCTTTACTTAGTATTGTTGAAATATAGTGAGGAACACAAACATTCCACTTTTTATCTAATGTTGTATTGGGTATCTTTTTAGAAGTATTCAGATAACATTTTGATGAACCGATTTTTGATTGCAAATAATTAAGGGCGGCATCACTGATACCGAGATTGGTTTTAAATGTTTCTAAAATATAACCGGATCGCTGGTATAAAACTTTTTTGTTATAAAAGTCTAGTATTTCTAATAACTTATTTTCGTTTATATTGTGAATGCTATTAAATGCTCGATAGATTTCCTCTATGCCGCCGGCTAAATCAATTTGATCAATACAATCGATCATTGTTCTTTCGACGCTCGTGATTCTGAGCCCATCATAATTGGATTCTATTTGCAGATCGCATTTGCTTTGAACAAAATGATAAGTGATATATTCAAATTCAAAATCATTCACTCTGTTATTTCCGGAATATACAAGATCGTTAAATACTTGATTGTTGAAACCGCGGTATTCTAAAGCAGAATGATAGGATATATAATTACCGCGATTGAGTTTTGTAGCAATTATATATTTGTTGTAAAGCGGACTATTATTTACGATATCCATTGCAACATAATAATTGTGTTTCACTCTTTTGATATATCCTTTTTTAAAAGAGCGTGATAAAAATGATTCAGCCGTTTTAGGATTTTGAATCACTTTTTCAATATCTTTTTTTGAGAAAACTCCTAAATCTAAAATTTCATCATAGTATTTCACATTCATCACCTGGTTAAATATTATCATAAAAACCTCTAAAAAGTGAGGTTATTATGCGAAATTTTAACCAGGTTTTATATCAAATTTAATGTCATACGATCTTAGGGATATTCCTTAAAGTTAATTTGGAATGGTGGTGGGGCCATTATTCAATTTCTCAAACTGATTTTGAGCTTATACAGTTTCTTGAGGTCATCATACAATTTGCTGTGTTCTTTATCCATGGTTTTGATGCGTTCTTGATTTATGGATTTCTTCTTTTCAAAGGTAGAAATGTTATAAAGAACTTCTTTGTACATTAGCACTCCTGGTCTTTCGATTTATTGCGTTCCGATTTTCCAATGACCTTGAAATGATCTTCGCCAGGAATTAGTCCAAGACTTGATCCGTTCTCCCAAGACATGTGAATCGTACCGGCATCATCAACATGATCGACTGTGCCGATGGAACCTGGGGCAACGGCATGATAAGGATCATCCATTTGGATACACTGGATTTTTGTTCCTGGAGGATATTGTTTTTTTAATCTTTCTACTTGTCTTAATTCATTACCAATTGAGTATTTGTTCATATTCTAAAAATCTCCTTTACAAATTTGATTATAAAAAGAAGATATTACCAAAAAATGACCGTATGAGATTTTTTTATTTTCTTTTTGTGAGTGCACATCTGATATCCTTAAAAAGTTTGTAAACCTCTTGTATCGGCATACAGATCCATAGAGGTTCGAATCATCTTTCGAGTCGCTATGCTTGACTGACAAATATAAGTTCTTATCTTCTCCAGAATGTTTCTACTCTTTCTATGGTTAAATCACTCATATTCTGCATAATATAAGGGAAGCATTCTTTTTCCTATACTATGGAATACATGCAATAATTGGTGATTGAAACTCGAAGCGATTTTGTTCAGAAAATACAGTCGATGTTCCTCTTGATCATAGTCGATCTTTTCATTTTGGACCTGCATTTTTGCTTTTAAGATATTGTAGATGGATATACCATCCATATTCTGTTTCCTGTCTTGGGACATGACAACATACTGATCAAAAAAATTTTCAATATTCTCTCCAGAATCAACCGTCATTTCCTTTAGCTTCACAAAAAGAGAGTATTGGTTCTCCCGTTCTGTAGAGAGCACAACTAAAAAAGGGTGTTTACGGGTCCCCAATCTACGTTTTCCATTATGAGGGGGAGCACCTAGGCAACATCCGATTCATAAAAACTCGGATCCAGAGCTTTCTTGGAATTCGAGTTTCTCACAAGGATTCAAGCTTTTGATTGTAGCAGATAGGCAGTTTTATAGTTCACTTTCAATTCTTCGGAAAGTTGTAAACTGGACATTCCTATTTTGCGCTGAAGACGAGGAACAAATCATACAGAAGAATATTTAAAGGCAGCTTATTGTCCTGAAAGATCGTATTGGGCAGGAGTCTTTCATCATGTTTGCAATGTGAACAGTGGGAACATTTTTAACCTGCGGCCCAAAGGGCTGTTATATTTATTGTGTTGATGAAAAGTTAAAAGAGTATTTGGAAATGCGATTGTCAGGGTCAGGGAAATAGGTAGTTATTAGAGCGCTGTATAAATCGGATTTATCTATAATTCTACGAAAACAAGAGAAGAGCTATCTTTGAGTGTTTAAATGAGTAAAATGATTTAGCTTATTTTTCGCTTTATTAGCTTTAAACAAACATATATTTAGTTTATTTATTGAAATAAGCTAAATACAGCCATGGAGCTTATTCAACTAAATACATTGTTAATACAGAATAATTATAAAATATTGCTTTATTCATCATTAAAAGAGGGAGAAAGTATTGGATATAGTTATCGATTAGACTCCAGGTAAATTTTCCAATTTACAAAAGATTTAAAAAGTACGTTGTAAGAGACATAGATGGATAAAAGGCAGTTATTAGAGTTCTATATAAATTGGCTTTTTTTTGTAACTCTACTAAAATAAGAGAAAAAGCTATACTTTGAGTGTTTAGACAAACAAAATGATTTAGTTTATTTTGCTTTTAGTTAGTTTAAATTAGTAAGGTTTTAGCTTTTATTTGACACGAATATAAATATATTTAGCTTATTTATCGAAGGGGGATCTTATGAATATACGTACTGCATCCATACAGGATATTGAAGAAATCAGTGCCATTGAAAACGAGTGTTTTCCACCAGAACAGGCATGTACAAGAGAACAGTTTCAACAAAGACTGACCTATTATCCTAAGCATTTTTGGCTATTGGAAAAAGATGGAGAAATTGTCAGCTTTGTTGATGGATTCTGTACTGATGAAGAAACATTAACTGACGAAATGTATGAAAAGGCAGAACTGCATAATGAATCAGGAAAGGTACAGATGATCTTTGGTGTCAACACATTACCGGCTTATCGTAAAAAAGGATATGCTTCCTTATTGATTCGATATATAATAGAACAGTCGCAAAAACAAGGACGTAAAGCCATTGTATTGACATGTAAAGAAGAAAAAATTCCATTTTATGAACATTTGGGATTTGAAAATCAAGGTCTATCTTCTTCCGTACATGGTGATGTGCAGTGGTATCAAATGATAAGGAGACTTTAAAAAATGAAAGTAGAACAAATATTACAAAAATCCAGAGAAAACATGAATAATTTATGCAAGTCATGTCCGGTTTGTAATGGAAGGGCTTGCCGCAATACAATACCGGGGCCTGGTGCAAAAGGAAGCGGTACGGTCGCCATTCGTAATTATGATGCCTGGAAAAATATTCATCTTGTGATGGATACGATTTGTGAAAATACACCGGTATCAACACAGACAAAGCTATTTGGTCATACATTCCGCCTGCCAGTGTTTGCCGGCCCGGTAGGAGCTGTAAGTATGCATTACGGAGATGCTTATGTGGATCAAACCTACAACAAAGAACTGGTCAAAGCTTGTAAAGATGCCGGAATCATGGCTTTTACCGGTGATGGAATGGATGATCAGATCATGATCGGAGCTACCCAAAATATCAAGGAAAATGATGGAATCGGTGTTCCTACTATTAAACCATGGGCTAAAGAAATGGTGGTTGAAAAATTAAAGCTTGCTAAAGAAGCCGATGCTTTGGCTATCGCCATGGATATTGATGCAGCCGGTTTACCATTCTTAAAAGGATTTGTACCACCGGCAGGAAGAAAAAATGTAAAAGAATTAAAAGAAATCGTGCAGGAAATCGATGTACCTTTTATTGTGAAAGGAATTTTGAGTGTAAAAGGTGCCTTAAAGGCTAAAGAAGCAGGTGCCGCAGCCATCGTTGTCAGCAATCACGGTGGTCGTGTTTTAGATGATACGCCAGCTACGGCTGATGTTTTGGAAGAAATCGTACAAGCTGTAGGTAAAGATATGACCATTCTGGTTGATGGAGGTATTCGCAGCGGACAAGATATTTTTAAGGCACTGGCACTAGGAGCGGATGGTGTTTTGATTGCTCGACCTTTTGTGAATATGATTTATGGTGCACAAGAGGAAGGCGTCAAGGCACTTGTTGATCAACTAGAACAAGAACTGATAGATACGATGGAAATGTGCGGCGCATCTACAATTCAGGAAATCACACGCGATATGGTACGATAATGAGAAACTATAACGTTTGAAATGAAGAATCAATCGTTATAGTTTTTTTACAATATTCAAGGTAGGAAGCAAATTTCACTGAAGATAAACAGATATCTTTTCCCAAAAGACATAAATATCTCTTCATAGAACATATGAATTCGTATATGCTATAATGAGGTGCAAAAAAGGAGATATGTTATGTCGATTCAATTACCGAAAAACTATATACAACAGATGAAAGAGCTTCTTAAAGATGAATTTGAAGCGTATATGCAAAGTTTTGAACAAGAACGCTATTATGGTTTGCGCATCAATACAAACAAAATCAGTGTAGAAGACTTTTTGAAAAGGCTCGTCCTTTGCACATAAAGGATGAATAAATATTAAAAATGAAATCTTGGT
>OKSF01000282.1_pt1 | contig 48826 bp, 47 predicted proteins | sample 1606061 | NCBI WGS metagenome assembly OKSF01 (sample SAMEA3541567, study PRJEB24748) | human gut metagenome | biome: human gut; feature: human-associated habitat; material: faeces | place: China | collected 2012
TATAATAAAATATGATAGGAAGGTGAAGACTTGTGTACAACTATCATATCGGGGAATATATCAAAAGAAAACGGGAAGAAAAAGAAATCAAACAGGATGAGCTTTGTTACGGTATCTGTGACCGTTCAACCTTATCGCGGATTGAGCGCGGCAAACAGGAACCGTCCTATTATATTTTGAAGGCACTTTTGCAGCGCCTTGGTATTTCAGAGGATCGCTGCCAGATTTTGATGGGAGCGCAGGAGTTCGAAATTGCAGAGTTGCAAAGGGAGATTGTTGCGGACAATGTGCGGGAAGATTTTTCCAGTGCGCTTAAAAAAATCCTCAGACTGGAAGAACTTTCCCAGTCTGAGGAAAATCCACTTTTGCAGCAGTTTGTCCTGAGGGTGCGCGCGCTGGCAGGATATGAAAAAAATGGGGAGCGTCATGCATATACCCGCCCAGTCCAACGGAAAATACTGATTCATGCGCTGGAACTGACCTGCCCGGGAATCACCATGGAAAACCTGGACAGTTTCCTGCTCGGGGAGGATGAAGCAAAGATCATCAACCAGATTGCGATTACCTACTCGGAAGAGGGAGACCGCAGACAGGCGATTGAAATTTACCGCCAGCTCATCCGATATGTGCAGAGCCATTTTGCCGGCTGTGAAATCGGTCAGGCGATGCTGCCGTTGACTGCGTATAACTATTCCAGATTGCTGGGACAGGAACGCAGGTATGAGGAAGCCATCGAGGTTGCCGAGCTTGGCAGGCAGTGCTGTGTCAAGTATAACAAGTGCAGAATGTTGGGAAGAATTCTATTCAATATTGCATATTGTCTGCACGAGTTGGGGGAGAACGAAAAGAGTAGAGAACTGTTAGTTAATTCTTATTATATTAACAAAGCGATGGAACGGACAAAAAGTTGTGGAGTAGTGAAACAATATGCGAAGGAGAATCTGGGGATGGAGATAGATTAGTCCCCGTCTTCTTCAGGATCATCAATGCAATCACAAGGAGCAGGATTGCCGTCCTCGCCGTCATTTTTCGGCGGCTGGGATGGCTTTTCGTCCTGACCTTCTCCGGTTTGTTCGGTTGGCGGCTGGTTGTCTGGGTCAACAGGTTCGGTGGCAAAAGCAAACTGGCTTAGTCCAGTGCAGAGCATCAGGGCAGCCAGCAGGGAGGCAAATAATTTTTTCATAAAAATACATCCTTTCTAAAAAGTTGTTGTCATGACACTTACATCATAAGTAGGTTTTTTTGCGTTTGTCAAGAGGCATTTGACGCACATTTTTTCGTGCATCAAATGCCTCTTGAACTTTATGGAAAGGTAGAGTATTATGTAAATAAGGAGCTCCGAGGAAAAAACAAAGTGCACAATTTATTCTGAAAGGAGTGTCTAATGATGAAGAATTTGAAGAAGATATTTCCAATGGTTATAATTGCTACGTTGCTGGTAACTATGGGAGTTTCTGCAGTTGCGGATACGGATAGTTTGCAGAAACGTGTACCATCGTGTGAAGTTTGCGGAGCAGGAACATACTTATCTGATCAAGAATATAAGGAAAAAATTATTGGTTATACAGAGTGTCCTGATACTCCTAGATATAATGATACATTAGTAGAATATACTACGATATATTATTATACATGCACTAACTGTGCTGCGGTAATGGAGGATGAAAACAGCAATATAGTACAAGAATGCCGTCATCCATAATATAAAACCCATCCTATTTGGATGGGTTTTATAATTTTAGTAAATGATTGTGTACTTTTATGGAAGGAGGCAGCAAAATGAAAAGACTTCTATTGTTTTTTGTATTATTTTTAACACCGGGAATGGAACTGTGCCTTTTTGCAAGTAGTTCATCAGGAGAAGGTGTTTCTCTGTTTTATCATGACACTATCTTGTGTAGTGAATGTGCAGGGACAGCATATCTATATGATATTGATATTTCGGACTGGCGTCCTATCAGTTACTTGGAATGTAAAAATACACCAAAGTATAATGATACTGCATTAGAACGAAATATCAATAAATTTTATAAATGTTTGAAATGCCATATTGAAATGGAGAAAGAGACAATAGAGAATAAAGTGATTTGCGATCATCCTTAAATAAAACGAAAAAGAACAGCGAAAGCTGTCCTTTTTGCTAATTGACTTTTGTCAAATAATAGGATATGATGAGGCTAAACAGTTCTACTGAAAATAATTTATAATAAGGAGGTTATCTTATGAAAAAACAACTGATTTGCGCTTTTCTCTGTACATCCATGGTGCTGGCTTCTTCGCTTCCTGTTTTTGCTGAAAAACTGGATGCTCCGCTGGCAAGCTTTGACGATCTTCAGACCTATTCCGGTGTTGAATTTAACAAGACAGAAAAAAATGGTGAGCCGGTTTATGAAACTCTGGATACCTCCAAAGAAGGTTCCCAGGAAATCTTAAAAGCATCCATAGAAGAAAACAATCGCCGCATCGATAAGCTCTGGGCGGAAAACGCTATGACCAAGTTTGCGGAAAAAGAAAAGCTGGAAATGGAATTTACCAAGGCAGATTATGGTCTGGTTCAGTTTAACTGCACACTGTCGGATATCACTGTTGATGAGCTTGCGAAAGAACTGCGTTATCAGGTCGTTAAGAAAGTTGATAAAGATCACCAGCATGACTGGATGTACTTTGATGTTACCGATGCAGAAGGCGGCAATAAATTATTCCGTTATTGCCAGACCTGCGAAAGATGGCAGGTATTTGAAGCAGAATAAATCTCTCGTTATAGATTCACCACAAAAAAGGACAGCGAAAGCTGTCCTTTTTTACTAATTGACTTCTGTCGGATAATGGGATATGATGAGACCAAACAGTTCTACTGAAAATAATTTATAATAAGGAGGTTTTTATGAAGAAACAACTGCTTTCTTTGATTGTTCTGGTGGTCGTGCTTTGTTTGACAGCCTGCACTGCAAATCAAAATCAGGTTAGCAAACCAACCTCCCCGGAAAATCTGGGGTACAGCATTTCTCGGGAAAAGATTTCTCAAACTGTTCTGGAAGATTCTGAATTTTTCAATCAGGAAACCTTCTATCATCCTGACCTTTATGGGGATTTTATTGTGGTTGGGGCATATTGGCATGATTATTTGGGTGACGAACTGTATCCGGTTGCTTTTTTGCAGGCAGTGCCAGCTAATACAAGCAAAATTGAACTGCCTTCAGGAGACATTCCAGTTTCTGATTGGGAACAGTATCAGATTTTTAAGGATCAGGATGTTATCATCTATGACCTGTATCCGATGCTCTATCCAGAGGGAACAGTGCCGGAAAGGGTTGCCCAAGAAGTGGAGCGCGGCTATTATCAGACACAGGAAGAATATCAAGCAGGCAAGATTCCGGAAGATCGATATTTTCATGAACCGCTCAACAGTCGACTGACCCAGACCAGATATCTAAACTATCTGTGGGATTATTATCAGAACAATCTTCCGGATTTGATTACAAAGATGCCAAATAAAGAATAGATTTACTACAAAAAGGATAGGGCGGGAAAACAATGGACAAGAAAAAACTCAGCGGAATCATTGCAGAGATTGCAACGGTGCTTTTTCTGTTGCTGAATGGGCTGGATATTCAGTTTAAGCATAACGCAAGGCAGTGGGTCAGAGAGGTGGTTGCTCATCCGGCTTATAAACCTGCCTGTTGGGTACTGTTTAGCATTGCTCTGGCACCATGGATTGTGTATTGGGTTTTGGTTTATCGAGAAAAGAAAATAAGATAAAAAAGGACATCCAAACGGATGTCCTTTTTTGCATTACAGAATGATCGATTTTCCGGTCATTGCTTCCGGCTGTGGGAGACCGAGAATTTTCAGCATAGTCGGTGCGATGTCAGCAAGTCTGCCTTCGCGCAGTTTGCAGTCGCCCTGACCGATTACCAAAAATGGAACCGGATTGGTGGTATGCGCGGTGAATGGAGAGCCATCCTCCTCATACATACGGTCTGCGTTGCCGTGGTCAGCGGTCAGCAGAACGGTACCTTCCATCGAAAGAACCTTCTCTACTACCTTGCCAACACAAGTATCGACTGCTTCTACTGCCTTAACGGCTGCATCGAATACGCCGGTGTGGCCGACCATGTCGCAGTTTGCAAAGTTTAAGATGACAACGTCATACTTGCCGCTGTCCAGACGGGAGAGCAGTTCATCGGTTACTTCGTATGCGCTCATCTCCGGTTTCAGGTCGTAGGTTGCAACCTTCGGGGAATTGATGAGGGCGCGGTCTTCTCCTTCAGAAACGGTTTCGACACCGCCGTTAAAGAAGAAGGTAACATGAGCATATTTTTCAGTTTCAGCGATACGCAGCTGGGTCAGTCCCTGCTTGGAAATGTATTCGCCGAAGGTATCGTTCAGGCTCTGTGGTTTGAAGGCAACCTGTACGTTTGGCATGGTAGCATCGTACTGGGTCATGCAGACATAGCACAGAGGGAAGAAGTCACGGGCAAAGCCGGAAAAATCAGGGTCAACCAGAGTGCGGGTGATCTCTCTTGCACGGTCCGGACGGAAGTTATAGAAGATAACCGAGTCGTTTGCAGAAATTCTGCCTTCTTCTGGATTGCCGATAACGCATGGAACAACAAATTCATCGGTGACATCGTTTGCATAGGAATCAGCCATTGCCTGTACAGCATCTTCGCAGACAACACCTTTACCGCGAATCAGAACGTCGTATGCTTTTTCCACACGTTCCCAACGGTTATCGCGGTCCATTGCGTAATAACGTCCCATTACAGAAGCGATTTTGCCAACGCCAAGTTCGGAACATTTGTTCTGCAACTGTTCAACAAACTCTTTGCCGGAAGTTGGAGGAACGTCGCGACCGTCCATGAAGCAGTGAACATATACTTTGGAAAGGCCATGTTTTTTAGCCAGTTCCAGCAGACCGTACAGATGTTCGATGTGGCTGTGTACGCCGCCGTCGGACAGCAGTCCCATCAGATGCAGGGAAGAGTTGTTCTTCTTGCAGTTTTCGACTGCAGAAAGCAGAGCTTCGTTTTCGAAGAAGTCGCCATCCTGAATGGATTTTGTAATGCGGGTCAGCTCCTGATAAACGATGCGGCCAGCGCCGATGTTGGTGTGTCCAACCTCGGAGTTGCCCATCTGACCATCCGGCAGACCAACATCCAGACCGGATGCACCCAGCTGGGTGTGAGGATACTGAGCGAAATATTTATCAAGGTTTGGCTTTTTTGCAGCATGGATGGCATTTCCATAGTCTGCATGATTGATGCCGAAACCATCGAGAATCATTAAAACAAGTGGTTTTTTCATGGGAATACACCTTCTTTTTGATACTGGAGATTATAGGAATATGGTGGATGAAGGTTTCGTTTCGTAGGGTCAAAAATCATCCACCGGATAATTTTTGAGGGATAGTTTGTGTTTACAATCGGTTTTTGGAACCCTTTTCTCTTGCAAGAAGGGGCGCAGATGTGCAAAGCACTTCTGCTAACCTCCTCAAATGCGCCGACGATAAGAGTTGAACAAGTTCAACTCGAGCTTCCGCCTTCCGCAGAAGGCGGCCAAAGGCGTTGTCTCTGGACACCACCACCTTTTGAAAAAGGTGGACGAAAACTTTTGTTTTGCTCCGTCGAAACTTTTTTGCTTCAACTACCCATCCTTGCGCCGTGGGCGAAGGGCAATGTTTTGGGTTTTTCTCAAAACAGGTTTTATGTCCATTGCCCCTGAGAATATCGCTGCGCGCCATTCCCCGAAAGTTTGATTTGAAAACCGGGTGCAGGCTCAGCCTGCTTTTAAAAAAATTGAGTAAAACTTTTGTTTTTGGCTTACCATCGAAAGAGTGCCGCGAAGCGAACACTTTTCTTTTGGTCTAACCTTTTCTTTTAGCAAAGAAAAGGTTAGCGGGCAGCTTCGATAATAGCAGCGAAGTCAGAAGCAACCAGAGCAGCACCGCCGATCAGACCGCCATCAACATCCTCTTTGGAGAGCAGTTCTTTTGCATTGCCTGGTTTCATGGAACCGCCGTACTGGATAGTCAGAGCGTCAGCGGCAGCTTTGCTGTAAAGTTTTGCGACAACCGAACGGATGAAGGCACAAACTTCTTCTGCCTGGTCTGCAGTTGCAGTTTTGCCGGTACCAATTGCCCAAACTGGTTCGTAAGCAATTACGATGCGGGAGAGTTCTTCTTCGCTGACACCGCCCAGAGCAACTTTTGTCTGGAGAGCAACTACTTCTTCGGTGATGCCCTGTTCGCGCTGTTCCAGAACTTCGCCGACGCACAGGATTACTTTTAAGCCTGCATCCAGTGCTGCACGAACTCTTGCCTGAACGGTCTGGTCGGTTTCACCGAAGTACTGTCTGCGTTCGGAGTGACCGATGATAACATATTCAACGCCCATTTCAGCGAGCATCTCAGCGGAGATCTCACCGGTAAATGCGCCGGATTTTGCCCAGTGGCAGTTTTCTGCACCAACATGCATGTTGGTACCTTCGCACAGGGAAAGTGCGGTTTCAAGGTTTGTATATGGAACACACAGAACAACTTCACAAGCAGCATCTTTTACCAGAGGATTCAGCTCGGTGATCAGTTTTTTTGCAGCGTTGCGGTCGTTGTTCATTTTCCAGTTTCCAGCAACAATTGCTTTGCGGAGTGTTTTATTCATAATAATAACTTCCTTTCAAAATAAAGAATTAATGTACATTATATTTTGGCTGTAATGGTTCACAGCGGCCGGCAACACCGACCGGAACATTTCTGCGCATCAAGAACCATACAATTGCTTCCAGATTGAAGAAGCCAAGAATGGTGTACAGAACACCGCGGGATGGTTCATAGTCCATAACGGTGTAGTAAACGCAGACCAGATACAGAACTTTGCAGGCAAGATTGATGACAGCAACTATCAGCACCAGGAAAAGCAATACCAAAAGCAGCGACAGAGAAAAATACATCATCGATGAGATGAGCGGAATGCTCAACAGGATGAATCCGATAACAGGCAGCTGGATGACGCTGGCAACGGTCAGCCAGATAGCAAAAGAAGTCTTTTTCTGGCGGGAAGTGCAGTTATATCGGTCTGCAAGAGAACCGAGAAGATATTCCCGGGCAACAGGAATCCATGCAAGCCATGGGTTTTTCATACCGGTGTTGTTTGCCATCGAGTACAGCCCGATCGAACCGATGATATAAAAAGCAAGCTCAATCAACGAAGCAAAGGAAAAAAACATCGGGATGAAAGAAGCAAAAAAGGTGATGGATGGATCGTAGCTCATAGGAAATTCCTTTCATCAAAAACTAAAACAGGCAAAAAACAGATGCAAGAGGGTTCCTGCATCTGTTTTGGAAAGGGGCAATTATTTCTCGTTGAGAGCAGCAATGCCAGGCAGTTCCAGACCTTCCAGGAATTCCAGCGAAGCGCCGCCGCCGGTGGAGATGTGGGTCATCTTGTCAGCAAAGCCGAGCTTTGTTACAGCAGCAACGCTGTCGCCGCCGCCGATGATCGAGATAGCGCCCGAAGCAGCAATTGCTTTTGCAACTTCCAGAGTACCTTCTGCAAATGCAGGGAATTCAAATACGCCCATAGGACCGTTCCAGATAACAGTTCCAGCATCTTTTACTGCGTTGCAGAACAGCTCGATGGATTTTGGACCGATATCCATGCCCATCCAGCCTTCTGGGATCTTGTCGGAATCAGCGTACTGGGTCTGGCAGTCTTCTGCAAATTTATCGCCGAGTTTGTTGTCAACAGGAAGCAGGAATTTAACGCCTTTTTCTTCTGCTTTCTTGAGCATATCTTTTGCAAGATCGATCTTGTCTTCTTCGCACAGAGAAGAACCAACGCCGTAACCCTGAGCTTTGAAGAAGGTGTATGCCATACCGCCGCCAACGATCAGAGTGTCAACTTTTTCCAGAAGGTTATTGATAACACCGATCTTATCGGAAACTTTTGCACCGCCGAGGATTGCAACCAGAGGACGTTTTGGATTGTTGAGTGCCTGACCCATAACAGAGATTTCTTTTTGAATCAGATAACCGCAGACAGCTGGCAGGAAAGATGCAACACCAGTGGTGGAGCAGTGTGCACGGTGAGCGGTACCAAATGCGTCGTTTACATAAACATCAGCCAGGGAAGCCAGTTCCTTGGAGAAGTTTTCTTCGTTCTTGGTTTCTTCTTTTCTGAAACGAACGTTTTCCAGCAGGATAACCTGACCATCTGTCATAGAGGAAACCAGAGCTTTTGCGTTTTCGCCGACAACGTTTTCATCTTTTGCAAGCTTTACATCCTGACCCAGCAGTTCGGACAGTCTTGCAGCAACTGGAGCCAGAGAGAATTCTTCTTTATATTCGCCCTTCGGTCTGCCCAGATGGGAGCAGAGGATTACTTTTGCATTGTGGGAAACCAGGTACTGAATGGTAGGCAATGCAGCAACAATTCGTTTGTCGTTTGTGATTACGCCGTCTTTGAGCGGAACGTTAAAATCGCAGCGGACAAGGACGCGTTTGCCGGATACCTCGATATCTTCGATTGTTTTTTTATTCAGAGAGTTCATCGTAAATGACCTGCCTTTCCTTACTTTATGGTAATTTGACTGATAAAACAATGAGAAAAATAGAAAAACAAAATTGCAAAATAAGCAGTATGCAAACTCTACAATTTAAGTAAATTGTACTGGATTTATTCCCTTTTTGCAAGGGCAGAACCGGATATTTTGCATGATTTTAAATAAGGTTTTCCCTTTTGTGGTGAGGGAAGGGAAATGAAAGAATTAATTTGTGTAATTTTTCACAAAGTTTTGCAGGAAAGGATTTTTCCATTCGCATAAAAATGCAGATTTTGCAGGAAATCCTTCCAAATCTTTCTTTTTTCGCACAAGATGGTGTTTATCCCAGTACCTTTTTGGCAATATCGACCGACTGCTTTGCATCTTTGGCATAAAAATCCGCACCGATTTTCATGGCATAATCTTTGGTCAGCACCGCACCGCCAACCATTACCTTGCAGTCGAGATTTTCTGCGCGGAGGGCAGCAATGGTTTCTTCCATGCTCTTTAAGGTGGTGGTCATCAGGGCGCTGAGACCTACCAGCTTGATGGAATGTTCCTTGACAGCAGCAACAACCTTTTGAGCAGGAACATCTCTGCCAAGGTCAAGGACAGGGAATCCGTAGTTTTCCAAAATGACCTTGACGATGTTTTTGCCGATGTCGTGGACATCCCCATGAACTGTTGCAAGCACAATTCCTTTTTGTGCAAGGGAAAGGGATGGTGTGTCGGCTTTCGGGTGGTTTGCCAAAAAGTTTTTGATTTCCTCAAATCCTGCCTGTGCTGCCTGTGCCGACTGGATCATCTGCGGGAGGAAGATCTTTCCCTGTTCAAATTCCTGTCCCACCACATCCAGCGCCGGGATGAGCTTGGTATTGATGATCTCTTCCGGTTCCTGGCTGGTAAGCAGTGCAGCAACTTCCCGGCGTACCGATTCGGCAAGTCCTTTTTTGATACCATCGGTCAGTGGATCGTGTCCGGTTTCGGTAGAAGCCGATTCAGGAGCAGAAATCGGGGCAGCAACCGGTTTTGCGCTGATGCGGGCAATCTCTTCCGGGCGGCTGAAGTTTTCGATATAGCGTGCAGAGTGCTCATCCAGATTGTACAGTACCTCGAAGGCGCGGATAGCATCAAGCATCGATGGAATATTTGGGTTGATGATCGGCAGATCCAGACCAGCTTGCAGTGCCATGAGAAGGAAACTGTGGTTTAAGAGTTCGCGGTTTGGCAGGCCAAACGAGATATTGGATACACCAAGAACTGTCTTAACACCCAGTTTTTCCTTTACCATCTTCATGGCTTTGAGGGTCTCGACCACTTCTTTTTGCTGGGCAGAGGCGGTCAGGGTAAGGCAGTCCACAAAGATATCTTCTTTTGGAATGCCGTACTGCTCAGCGCGGCGGACGATTTTTTCGGCAACAGCAAAGCGCTGTTCGGCAAGCAGCGGGATACCGCTTTCATCCAGTGTCAGTGCAACAACGGCAGCACCGTATTTTTTAACCAGCGGGAGGATTGCCTGCATGGACTTCTCCTCACCGTTTACCGAGTTGACGATCGGCTTACCATTATAGATACGAAGCGCTGCCTCGACCGCCTGCGGGTTGGAGGAATCCAGCTGTAATGGGGTGTCCAGCACGCTTTGCAGTTTTTTGACCACCAGAGGGAGCATCTGCACCTCGTCAATGCCCGGCATTCCCATATTGACATCCAGAATGGAGGCACCAGCTTCGACCTGAGAGATTCCCTGACTGAGGATATAGTCAAAGTCCTGTTCGAGGATTGCCTGTTTTAAGCGCTTCTTTCCGGTTGGATTGATGCGTTCCCCGATGATGCGCACGCGGTCCACCGGGACAAAATCAGTCGGGGTGCAGACACAGGAGCGTCGTGCCGGAACAGCAGCTTTGACCGGATGTTTGCCGGACAGCATCTTTGTCATCTCGCGGATAAATTCCGGATCGGTGCCGCAGCATCCGCCGAACACGCGAATGCCAAGGGAAAGATACTCCTCCATGCAGCGGGCAAACTCCTCAGCAGAGATAGAATAAAGGTTTGTCTGCGGGTCAGGGAGTCCTGCGTTTGCCTTGATAAAAACAGGGAGGGAGGTGCAGGAAACCAGTTCTTTTGCAAGAGGGAGCAGTTCCACCGGTCCCAGCGAACAGTTAAAGCCGATAAAGTCAGCACCCAGTCCCTCAATAACGGCAGCCATGGAAGGTACACTGCATCCGGTGAAGGTGCGTCCGTTTGCCTCAAAGGTCATCGAAACCATGAGCGGCAGAGATCTGCCCAGTTTTTCACAGGTTTCCTTTGCAGCAAGGATGCCGGCCTTTACCTCATAAAGGTCGGTCATGGTTTCCAGCACGATAAGATCTGCTCCGGCAGTAACGCCTGCGGTAATTTCCTCGGCAAAGATGTCGTAAGCTTCCTCAAAAGAGAGGGTACCGGTCGGTTCAAGCAGCTCCCCAATTGGTCCGATATCCAGTGCAACCAGTGCCTGTATTGCTGATGCGTTGGCAGCAGCCTTTGCATTTTTAACAGCCGCAGTGATTACCTCCTGAACAGAGTGACCGCAGCCGGAAAGCTTTTTCCGGTTTGCACCAAAGGTGTTTGCATAGATGATGTTTGAACCAGCTTCGATATATTCCCTGTGGATACCGGTGACAATTTCCGGATGGCTTAAATTAAAAAGTTCTGGCTGAAGCCCGAAAGGCAATCCCTTTTTCTGGAGCTGGGTGCCCATCGCTCCATCCAGAAGCCAGAAACGGCTGGAATCTTCCAGCAGGTCATTGATGATCTTTTCCACAAAATACACCCTTTCTTCTTAATTGACAATTTTCCCGAAGATTGCAGATGCTGCACGAATCCGAGTGAGAAGCAGCGGCTCCCTCTGGAAGAATACCGATGACAGCAGTCACTGACTTAATGGGAACCAGCATGCCGGAAGGACTCAGGTGCAGCCCGATTTTTCGTCCGGCATCCAGACAGGATAAAAAGTGCGGCTGAGCAGACAGCGGAAGATCCCCGTATCCGCAGCTGAAACGGGTGGTCAGGCTGCGCTCAAGGCGCTGGGCAATATCCAGCTGAACTTCGTCGCAGACCTGTTCGATGGCGGCGGAAGCGGCAGCATCCAGCCACAGGGTTTTTGCCATGTCGGTGACCTGTGTCCGGCGGATCAGTGCATCCACCTCACTGCCAAGGGTTGCGCACAAAAGAACGCAGTCGCTACATCCTGAAAGGTGGCGGCGGATGTCCTCGCCAGTTAAAAAGGAGTCGAGCAGCGGCTGTACGGGATATCTTACCAGATGGTATTTTGGCTGACAGCAGGAAAGAACCTCCTGTGCAGCGTTTTGTGCCAAAGACAAGAATTCCTGCGGAATCGGGCTTGGCAGAGCAGTTCCCAGCGCATAACGGACAATCTCAGGAATTGGGATTTGTTTCAGCGAAAAAAGCATGGCGCTTTCCTCTATTCAGCGCGGTTGCTGCATCGAATCAGGCTGGCAACCGACTGGCTGATTCTGCGTGCAATCAGCGGATTGTTCATGGTGTACAGGTGGATTCCCTGAACCCCGTTGGAGATGAGGTCGACGATCTGCTCCACTGCATAAGCAATGCCTGCATCCTGCATAGCGGCAGGGTCATCGCCGTAACGGTGCATGATTTTTACAAACTTTTTCGGCAGACTCGCGCCGCACAGCGAAACCATGCGTTCGATCTGTTTGCGGTTGGTTACCGGCATAATGCCCGCTTCTACCGGAACCATGATGCCGGCTTCGCGAACACGATACAGGAAGTTATAAAAATCATTGTTGTCAAAAAACAGCTGGGAAATCAGATGAGAGGCGCCGGCATCCACCTTTTCTTTCAGGTGCAGGATGTCCTCCTCCATATCAGGGCATTCCGGATGAACTTCCGGATAGCACGCTGCGGCAATGTCAAACTCTCCATGGTGGTTCAGTTCCTCAATCAGGTCACGGGCATAGCGGTAATCTGTCTTTGGAGGAACATCCGGATTGCGGTCTCCGCGCAGTGCCAGAATGTTTTCAATCTCATTTTCCCGCAGCTCATTCAGCACCTGTCCGATATGTTCCTTAGTGGAATTTAAACAGGTCAGATGTGCCAGCGGTTCAATGTGGTATTTGTGTTTGATGGTGGAAGCGATCTCTACGGTGGAGTGGTCAGCAGGGTTTCCGCCAGCACCATAGGTTACGCTGATAAAGTCAGGATTCAGGTCGGAAAGTGCATCCAGCGTATCGTAGATGGTCTGGATGGAGCTTGTCTTTTTCGGAGGGAAAACCTCGAACGAAAAGACGATCTTCTTTTGTTCAAACAGAGTGTTCAGTTTCATTGCATTGGTCCCTTTCTTTTTTATTACACAGTTTGCTCCACAAATTTGGAGTCAAAAACGATTTATTACATTATAGTGAAAAAGCAGGGAGATGTAAAGTAAATCAAAAAGAAAAATCGGATGGAAAACCATCCGATCGAGTGTTAGTATTGATATTATTTTTTGGATTTTCGATAAAAAAAGGCAGCTGAAACAGCAAAGAGTACAATTCCAATCAGGTAAGGAATCGCAGAAAAAAATGCAATCGAAGCAGGAGCACTGGCTCCAGCATGTTCGATCTGGCACAGCATTCTTGCGTAATTGAAGCTAACATTAATACACATGAAATGAGAAAGCAACAAAGCAATCAATACACACAGCCAAGAGAGTAAACGGAACTTTTTCATGGAAATTCCTCCTTTGTTTCAGTATAGCATGAGAAAAACAGACGCACAACAAAAATGAATTTTGTCGGAAATGGCTTGCCAATCAAAAGAGAATCCGATATAATGGAAGAAAACGATGGAAGGAGAATACAATGGAAATTCGTGATTTTAGACCAGAGGACCGACAGGAATATCTGGATATGTCGGTTGATTTTTATTCAGGAGATGCGTCTTTGTTTGACGTAGATATGAAAAAGTTTGAGGATACCTTCGAGCTTGGTGTCAAGAGCTCTCCACTGATGCGTGGACTGACCATCACCGAGGGAGATGAGATTATCGGCTATGCACTGCTTGCATTTTACTGGAGCTGCGAAGCCGGCGGCTTTACCGTTCAGGCAGAGGAACTGTACTTTAAACCACAGATGCGCGGCAAGGGCTGCGGACACAAATTTTTCCAGTGGTTATTTGAAGAATATCCGCAGGCAAAACGCTTCCGTCTGGAAGTATGCCCACACAATCCAAAGGCAAAACTGTTGTACAGCCGTTTAGGATTTGAAGATCTCAACTACGGACAGATGATTCTGGATAGATAAGAAAAGAAAAACGCGGTCAAACGACCGCGTTTTTTTATGCACTGTAAGGCAGAATCATCAGACTTAAAAAGCAAAGAATCAGCAGGGACAGGTTCACCGAAGTGAGAATCCATCTCTTTTTGACAATGCAGTAGATTGAGGTTGCAATCAGGAGCAGCAAAGAAGCAATCCAGCAGCCAAATACAACCTGATGCTGATATCCGGTGGTAAAAAATAGGTAAGCGAAGATGGCAACAATAGAAAGCAGCTGCAAAATCAGATAGGGTTTGTCACTGATAATACGTTTCATAGGTACCTCCAGGGGATGGTTTTAGTTTGTCGAAAAAATTGAGTTTGCATCCCATTCCCCCGAGAATGCCGCGAGGTGTTATTCTCCTAAAAAAGGGGATGGTTTTCGTTTGTTATAAAAATTGGGCCTGCGTTCCATCCCCCCGAGAATGCCGCGAGGCGTCATTCTCCCAAAAGAGGATGGGTAAATAGTAGGATGGTTTTCGTTTAGAGTAAATAATGAGAAGATGTTGCTCTGTAGTGCGGTTTCTGCATGAAATACCTTGATTTCCAGTATACCACCCAAAGATGAATTTTTCTACAAAAGTGCGAAAAAACCTATTGACAGCGGCAAAATAGTGTGATACTGTATATATACGATATATACAGTATATACGGACAGCAAGGAACGGTGATTTTTTGAATCTAATAATCAGCAATTCCAGCGGCAAACCGATTTATGAACAGATCACCGCGCAGATCAAGAACAGTATCTTGAACGGAGAACTGCAGGAAGGGGAAGCGCTTCCTTCCATGCGGGCACTGGCAAAAGACCTGCGCATCAGCGTGATTACCACCAAACGAGCATATGAAGATCTGGAGCGGGACGGTTTTGTCGTAACGGTAGCAGGAAAAGGGTGCTTTGTGGCACCAAAGAATCTGGAACTCATGCGGGAGGAACAGCGCAAAAAGGTAGAAGGAGCGCTGCAATGTGCAGTCGATCAGGCAAAAGCAGCTTCGATTGATCTGGAGGAACTTAAGGAGATGCTTTCCCTTTTGTATGAGGAATAAAGCGAAGAAAAGGGGCCAGAAGTATGGAAGATATGATTCTTATAGTTAATCATCTTTGCAAAAGTTATCCGCAGTTTTCTCTTTCGGACGTTTCGTTCTCTCTGCCGAAGGGAGCAATTATGGGTCTGATCGGAGAAAATGGTGCGGGCAAATCCACCACCATGAAGCTGATTCTGGGAATGACCTCGCCGGATAGTGGAAGTATTTCCGTCTTTGGGCATGCAGGATGCAGCGCAAAAGACAGGGAGGACATCGGCGTTGTTTTCGATGAGCTTCCCTTTGCCCAGACTCTCTTTGTTTCCCATCTGGGCAGAATCATGAAGGGTATCTATCAAAACTGGGATCAAAAACAATATGAGGAGTATCTTCAAAAGTTTGCCCTGCCGGACAGAAAGGAACTCAAGGATTTTTCTCGCGGCATGAAGATGAAGCTCTCGCTTGCAGTGGCATTGAGCCACAACGCAAAGCTGCTTATTTTGGATGAACCGACCAGTGGCTTGGACCCGGTGGTTCGTGCGGAAATTCTGGATATTTTCCTCGATTTTATCTCGGACGGCGAGCATTCGGTGCTGGTTTCTTCCCATATCACAAGCGATCTGGAGAAGGTGGCGGACTACATCACCTTTATCCATCAGGGAAAACTGATGCTGTGTGAAAATAAGGATAATATCATTTATGGATACGGCATTGCAAAGGCAGATAAAGCGACCATTGATGCTATCGACAGCCAGTTTGTCCTGAAAAAGAAGCATGGAAAATATGACAGCGAAGCACTCGTCAGCGATAGGGCGGAATTCAGCCGGCAGTATCCGGAAATTCTGGTTGACCCGATCAATCTGGATGAGTTGATGCTGATGCTGTGTTCGGACAAGTAGTAACAAGCCAGAAAGAAGGATCTTTATGAAAGGGCTTATTTTAAACGATTTTCTTTCGATGAGAAAGCTGCTCAAGAGTATTCTGTTTGTATTTTTTGCCTTTGCAGCAATCTGGGGATTTATGGACCAGCCGGAAACTGGAGCGATAATCATCTGTGTAATGGGAATCAGTTACCTGTTTAACCTCTTTACCTACGATGAATATTATCACTGGGATCAGTACAGGAGTATTCTGCCGGTGACCCATAAACAGATCGTGCTGGCAAGATATGCAGCTTTTGGTATCACTTCCCTGATACTGCTGGGTATTTCTTCGATTTACACCCTGATTCTGGGTGGAGCTGCTCGGTGCGGACTCATGCTGCTGGTATCCCTGTGTATGCAGGGATACACCACCGCGGTCATTATACCGATTGCATATAAGTTTGGGATGCAGAAAGGCAGGATGCTTTATCTCCTAACGATGCTGATTCCGTTCGGTATTATGATGGGCGTTACGATAGCTCTATCCGAGGCAGGAATGATCCCGACAGGCGGAATGTTGGCTTTGATGCTGGCAGCATTGATTGTTCTGATTGTCCTGATGGTTATGGTGTCCATCCATATTTCCATTAAAATTGTCAGCAAAAAATCCTTCTAATTAGGAAGCCAGCTGCCACAAAAGCCAGAGACCTTCTGCGGGGGCGCGGTATCTGGCAGGAATCAAAATACCATAATTATGATATATTCTGGAAGCCTTGTCAGAGATTTCCAGAAACTCAGAAGCAGAAATCTTCCAATTCCATCCAAGGAAACTCATAGAGAAAACGTCCGGATCTTGATTCGGGCGTTTTTCCTTTTCCTGAGAGACTTTTTCTGAGGAAGAGATACTCACCGAAAGAACCGGCTGCTGAATGGAGCTTTCCTGCCCGGATGCCACATAAAAAAACGCAGTCAAAAAGAGTAAGAACATGGCGCTGATAAAAAAACTTTCCCAAAACCAGCGCAGCTTGCGGCGTGTCTGCCAGGATAACGATTTAATCTGCAAATGAATTCCTCCTTTTTACATTAAAAGAGGATGTACAAAATGCAGGGGAATATACAAAAACAGGATGGATGCATCTGCATCCATCCTGTTTATTTTTAGAGATGTTATCCGATATAGTTTCGTGCATCCAGATAAGAACCACCACTGATAATTTCAAAGTGGCAGTGGTTTCCGGTTGCCCATCCGGTACGGCCGACGTAACCGATAACCTGTCCCTGCGATACCTGCTGACCTGCATAAACAGCAAGGCTGCTGCAGTGTGCATATCGGGTCTTGGTACCATCCGCATGGTTGATCAGAACGTTGTATCCATAACCGTTGGACCAGCCAGCATAAGCGACCGTTCCGGCTTTTGCAGCCCAGATGGTAGTTCCAGCAGGAGCTGCAATATCAGTACCAGTATGACCGCTGTAACCCCAGATTGGGCAGGAAATATAACCGCCGTCAACCGGCCAGATATAACCGCCGACATTGCTCTGAGTAGAGTTGGTACCGGAGCCATTGAAATTATATGGAGAAGAGGACGAGCTCTTAAGAGAACCGACAACAACCTTTGCAGTAACAGGTTCCACCAGAGTGGTTTCTGCAGTAACGGTTCGTTCGGTCTCATATCCATCGATATAGGTAATTTCGGTGGTAACTTCTTTCAAGCCGTTCTTGCCTTCCTGAACTACCTTTTCGTAGCTGGATTCCTTGTTCTGGTCCACCTCGGTTTCGGTGGTGAACTGGATTTCCTGCTCCTGAGTAACGGTGCGGACAACCTTGGTCTGCAAGAATGGCTGTTCCTGCGAGATTACAAAGGTTTCGCCGACCAGCATGGACTGGCTGACCTCTGGATTCAGGTTCAGAAGTGTCTCGGTTGGGATGTCAAACTTGTTGGCAATATCCCAGGTAGTATCGCCTTCCTGAATAGTATAGGTCTGCTCGCCTTCGACAACGGTGTCCAGTTTAGCATTGATGCTGTCTAAAGATTCCACAGAGGAAACTGGATATAATCCTTTTTCTACGCGGATATCCTGTACAAAGCTGACAACCTCACTGTCCAAAGTAACACCTTCCTCAGTAATTGGAGGAAGCGGACTTGTTTTGGAAGTTGTGGTGGAAGACTGTGCCTGCTCTTCCGAAGCAGGTTCTTCCGCAGTGGCTTCAGAGTCGGTGGACTCGGAGCTGGTTTCGGTTTCTTCCTCTGCAGATGTTTCCGAAGAGGTCGAAGAAGTTCCAGCTTTAATGATAAGGGTATCGCCGATCAGCATGGAATCGGTGATGCTTGGGTTTAACTCAATTAACTCATCGACAGAAAGATCAAACTTGTTGGCAATATCCCAAGGAGTATCACCTTCCTGTACGGTATAGGTCTGTTCTGTCTGGGCAGTGCTGGAGGTCGATTCCGGTTCTTCTGTTTCTTCAGTCTGTTCTGGCTGAGAATCAGAAGAGGTGTTTTCGGAAGAAGCACTTGCAGAAGAGCTTCCTGCCGAAACAACTAGAGTTTCACCAACCAGCATGGTCTGGCTGACCTCAGGATTTAATGCAATTAGTTCATCGACAGAAAGGTCAAACTTGTTGGCAATATCCCAAGGGGTGTCGCCTTCCTGAATGGTATAGGTCTGCGCAGCAGATTCCTCGGCAGCTGGTGTTTCTTCTGCAGCAGGAGTCTCTTCCTGTTCTGGCTGAGAAGATTCAGAAGATTCTGTTTGATCGGAAGAGGTAACTTCCTCGGAAGAAGATTCTTCCTCAGTGCTTGTCTCTTCTGCTGGTGCAAACAGTTTTTCTAACTCCTCTTCGGTCATACCCGGCTGGTAGGTTCCTTCTTTGCGGGCTTTCAAACTGAGCAGGAGGGTGTCACCGTCTTTTACTGCGCCGATAAATTCATCGTCTACGTAAAGACCGGCAGCTTCTTCGATTTCGTTGCCGGAAGCACGGATAATGTTGTTAATCAAAATGCTTTGATCGGAAATCTGGTCTTCCTCAACCACTTCCAAAGAGTAGATCGGGACACTGTCTTCTGGTGGAAGATACGCCTCATTGACGATACGTTCCTTTACCTTGGCTTCTGCTTCAGAGAAGTCAGATTCCGAAAGGATATAACCGATGTGTTCTCCGTTGTACTGGACACGAAGACCAAAGGTCAGAGTAGAAAAATGGTGGATGGTAGAGATCAGAACGATCATCCCTGCAACAGGGAGAATATAATTGACCGTGCCGGCAAGTTTGCGCAGCGACGGGAAAAAGGCTTTCAGCAGTTCATCAAGATGCAGCCCCGAATCAGGCTGCTTGCGATGTTTGTTCCAGTCATGCAGTGCATCGCGGGTTTGCGAGAAGGCTTTTTTCCATTCCCGTTTCCAATACCCCTTCGATGGAGCTGCGGCTGAACGTTGTTCCTTGAGATCAAAATAAAAACGCCGAACTGCCCATTTAATATGAAGGCAATTTAATCTGACGATACGCCTTAAGCGGCGGTAATATCGAATAATTCTCGCGCCAACGAGATAACATACGGCATAAAGCAAAGAAATCAATGCGGAAAAACTTTCAGGAAGACCGGAAGCAGATTTTTTATTGTTCTTACTGTTTTCCGGATTCGACACCGGACATCCGCTCCTTTCCCAATTTAAAAAGTTACAACATCTTTTTTACAATAACATTACTTATTATAAGCGTTTATGCGCTCAGATTCAAGATTTATTACAGAATTGACATAGAAATCATGCCATTTTAGGGCAAAAAATCGTCCTTTTTGAGCGCTTCTTTTTTATTGTAGCCTGATTTTTTAAATAAGAACAGGGGAAAAATATAGATATTTTATGAAGAAAAGAGCATAGATTCAAAGAAATCTTAAAATTTTTTGAAAGTCTAATCGGAAAGGAAAAGAAATTTCCTAGGAAATATATAGGGAAATTCTTTTATCGACACAAATTTTAATGGATTCCCTTTAAAAGAGCCAAAAGATCTGATAAAATAATCAGCAGAAGAAAAGTGTTTGATAAGGAGGACGCAGATGAAACAGGCAAGGGAATACCCGCAGGTAAAGGTCAGCAAAAAGGCAGAACATGCCATTATCAAAGGACATCCGTGGGTTTATTTTAATGAGATTACCGAAGCACAGCCATTTGAAAATGGAGAGCTGGTAGATGTTGTCAGCCAGAAGGGAAGCTATTTGGGAACCGGATTTGCAAACGAAAACAGCAAAATCCGTGTTCGTCTGATTTCCCGCAATGCAAATGATAAATTTGATGAAGCGTTTTTTGAAAGACGTCTTCGTCATGCGATTGATTACCGCAAAACCGTTATGGGAGACGATTTTTCCAACTGTCGTCTGATTTTTGGGGAAGCAGACAGCTTTCCAGGATTGACTGTAGACCGCTTTGGCGATATCCTGGTAGCACAGGTTCTGTCCTTGGGTATCGAAAAGCGTAAAAAGATGCTGTTTGAACTGCTGGCAAAGATCTTTGCACAGGATAACCAGCCGATTCGCGGAATCTATGAGCGCAACGATGTGGCAATCCGAGAGCTGGAGGGAATGGAACAGTACAAAGGTTTTTTCCCGCTGGAAGGATATCCAATTCCAGATTCTACCGAGACAACCATTACCGAAAATGGAATCACCTATGCGGTTGATTTTGAGAATGGACAGAAAACCGGATTCTTCTTGGACCAGAAATACAACCGCCTTGCAGTCGCAAAATTAAGCCGCGGAAAACGGGTACTTGATTGCTTTACCCACACCGGTTCCTTTGGCCTAAACGCAGCGAAGGGCGGCGCGGAATATGTGCTGAGTGTGGATATCTCTGAGTCGGCTGTGGAGATGGCGCAGAAAAATGCAAAGGCAAATGGGCTGGATAGAAAGGTAGAGTATCTGGCAGCCAACGTGTTTGACCTGCTTCCGAAACTTTCTGAGGGAGAAATGATCAATCGATATGGTAAGTTTGATTTTATCATTCTTGACCCGCCGGCATTTACCAAGTCCAGACAGACAGTGGAAAGTGCAATGCGTGGATATAAGGAAATCAATCTGCGTGCAATGCGCCTTTTGCCTCGTGGGGGATATCTTGCGACCTGTTCCTGCTCACACTTTATGACCGAGCAGCTGTTTGTCAAGATGCTGCACCAGGCAGCAGCGGATGCGGGAGTTTCCCTGCGTCAGATTGAAGCAAGACAGCAGTCTCCAGACCATCCGATTCTGTGGAATGTGGAGGAGACAAACTATCTGAAGTTCTATTTGTTCCAGGTAGTATAAGCACAATATAGAAAAAAAGAGGGGTTCAATCTGATGATCGAACCCCTCTTTTGGGTTTTATATTATGTTACTTCTTTGTTTCAGAAGCAGCTTTTTCGGCTTTTTTGCCTTTTTTCATCATATGCTCGTTAGCACGGATCAGGCTCTCGCCAATGTAATCGAGCTGTTCGACTTCGTCGTAACGGTCGACCAGAGAGCTTTCCAGCATATCTTCGTAAGCATCGCTCTTGCGGTAAGCAAATTTGAGAAGGATTGGGGTCAGAATCGTGGTTGCAACAACCATGATGATGACAGAACCAAAGAATACTTCCGGCATCAGTCCAAGAGCAGCACCTTTGTCTGCAACGATCAGGGCAACCTCACCACGGCAAACCATGCCGACACCGATCTGTTCACACTGATGACCTTTCAGACCACACAGTTTTGCACCCAGTCCACAACCGATCCATTTGGTCAGGACGGCAACAACAACCAACAGAATCGAGAAGATTACGATGGTAGCATTCATTTCAGGCAGTTCTACCTTCAGACCAATGCTTGCAAAGAAGATTGGAGTCAGAAGCAGGTAAGAAAGAGGAGCAAATTTGAGCTCGATATATTTTGCTTTGGAGGTGGTGGAGATGATAAGACCAGCTGCAAATGCACCGGTGATATCGGCAACACCGAAGAATTCCTCTGCACAGAAGGAAAGAATCAGGCACAGGATGAAGGCAAAGATTGGATAACGCTGCAGGTCGGTGGAATGAACGTTTGCAATGTACCAATCCATTGCTTTTTTAACCACAATACCAACAACAACGACCAGAACAAAGAAGGCAACGATTTTGAGCAGAACAACCAGAAGGTTTGCATCTGCCGAACCGCCGATACTGGTAACGATGGTCAGAGCAATCAAACCGAGAACGTCGTCGATCAGTGCTGCTGCAAGAATGGTATTACCAACAACAGTGTTGAGTTTTCCCATTTCTTTGAGCGCTTCAACAGTGATGGAAACAGAGGTTGCGGTCAGAACAACACCGATAAATACGTTCTGAATAAATGCGTTTGGATCGGTGGATGTATTGAAGAAGAGGGAAAGAATGGTACCGCCGATTAAAGGTACAATAACACCGCACAGTGCAACCAGAAAACCTGCTTTTCCGGTCTGTTTCAAGTCATTCAGGCTGGTTCCCAAACCTGCGGTAAACATCATAACGATAACGCCCAGCTCCGAAACCTGAGACAAAAACTCGGTACTGTGAATAATATTGAGCATTGCCGGACCCATGACAAGACCTGCAATCAACGCACCCACAACCTGCGGCATTTGCAGTCTCTTGGTGATCATTCCAAAAACTTTTGTTGTCAGAAGAATCAACGCAATGTCGATAAGATAATGATATGACATAGAAAAAACCTCCCAATACAAGAATCTATTTGTTCAACAATTATACTTCAATAGGAAAAACATTCAAGAGCTAATGTATAATTTGTTGTTTTTTTTCTAAAAAAAACGTGAACTTACCTAAAAAAAAGAATTAGCTGTGGATTTTAATGTGATTTTTGATTGATAAAAGTGACAGAAAGAATAAAGAATATGCCCATTTTGCAAAAAGAAAGACAAAAGAAAGGATTATAACATGGAAATAATGACCAATATTTTTTAAAAATAAAAGGCAAAATAAATAAAAAATGAAAAAGTCAAGAGGTAAAGAAAGACGCCTGACCATTCGGTCAGGCGCTTTCTTTATGGATGAAGTTATTCGAGATTTAACTTGTTTTTGAGGATATAACGGATTGGAACATAAAGCAGAATATTGAGAAACAGGATTACCAGACTGACCGACAGGATGGCTATAAACATCATGGAGTATCCGGATAAATTTTGAATCCATTCAAAACTTGTTCCTGTAAACCCAACTGCAGAAAAAAGAACTGCAGTTAAAATAGAAAGGGGAATGTTGATCAGCAGGTAGGCAATAAAGGAACCAGCAATTCTATTTTTAGTAAATGGATAAATCTGAGAGCAGGACATAGCACAATAGAAGTGAAGAATTTCGTTTGCAATCAGTAAAACTGCAAAGATAAACAGCAGTACAAGCAAAAGGATAATCAACAAAGCATCTTTAAAATATTCTGGTGTGGAGATGAAATCGAATGCGGACTGTAAAACCACAGCAACACTGGTAAAGAAATCACCAATGTTATCCATCGATCCCATTAAGATAATCAGAAAAGCAAGGATGGCAACAATGCCGCTTGAGATCAACCAGAAAATAGCAGAAAAAAGTTTGGAAAGGATGATGGTATCTACGCTGACAGGCAGGGTGTTGGTCAGGTATCCCTGGTCACCCAGTACGTTTTTATAAAACTGGGTGATAATCAAAACCAGGCTAGTGACAAAAAGAGCAATACCGAGACCAAAGAGAATGGTAGCTCCTCCAAAGATGCCAATCAGCCATTCCAGATGCATGGAAAGAGCACTAAAAACAGAAATTACTAAAATTGCAATGAAAAAGGGAATGAAAGTTTTGGACATTGCCTGAATATCATATTTGAGCATTTTTCTTAGCATCGAAATACCTCCCGGAACAATCCGTCGATGGATTTTCCGTATTTTTCACGGATTTCATCAACTTCACCGTCGATCACGATTTTACCTTGGTTCAAAAACAGAACCTGATCAAAAATGGTTTCTACATCCTGAATCAGATGTGTAGTAATTAAAATAGAAGAGTTTTCATCAAAGTTTTTTAAGATAGTATGGAGAATATATTCTCTGGTGGCAGGGTCTACACCGCCAATCGGCTCATCCAGCAGGTAAAGGGAAGCGCGACGGGACATAACCAGAATCAGCTGAACCTTTTCTTTGGTTCCTTTACTCATAGTTTTAAGCTTTTCCTCTTTGCTGATTTTGAGGTCGGTCAGCATCTGCTCTGCACGTTCACGGTCAAAATCCGCATAAAAATCAGAAAAGAGATTTAAGATATCGGAAATTTTCATCCAATCATTCAGATAGCTGCGCTCCGGCAGATAGGAAATCATGGACTTTGTTTGTTGACCCGGACAGATTCCATTAATTCGGATTTCACCCTCATCCAGTTGCAGCAGACCAGATATCAGTTTTAGGATGGTGGTTTTTCCACATCCGTTTGGTCCCAGCAAACCAACAATCTTTCCTCTTGGAATGGAAAAGCCTACTCCTTCCAAAACGGGGTGAGACAGATATTTTTTATGAACGTTTTTTATCTCCAGCACAGGAAGTTCCATTATAGAACCGCCTTGCATCAGTTCAGTATTTTGATTCATTACACAGACTCCTTCCTTATTTCATACAGGAATGATGGATAACAAGCTATTTCCTGGGAAATGTTTTTGCATAAATGGGAGAGAAAGGTCGAAATATTTCCCGGGAAAACAATAAAATTAATGTTCGTCCAGATACTTTTCAATTAATTGCGGGATTTCTTCTTTGCGATATCCAAGAGAAGAAATATTTTCTACCATTCGGCCAATCTCATCATAAGCAAGTGTTTTTGCAACTTCCATAATCTTCTCCTTATCATCAGTGACAAAACGTCCAGCAGTTCGCTGACTTTTTACTAACCCATCCCGTTCCAGTTCGGCGAGAGCTTTTTGCATGGTGTTCGGATTGACTCCGGCTGTCATGGCAAGCTCTCGTACAGCAGGGAGCTTTTCACCGGGTCGGTATTTTCCTCGTGCAAGCTCATATTTTAAGATGCGGATAATTTGCAGATAAATGGGAAGGTTGTCATCAAAGGACCAGGTCATATTCCCACCTCCTTTCATTATTGTATTAAGTGCTTAATACAATAATACCAGAGCAACCTTGAAATGTCAAGAGAAAGAATCAAAAAATAAATTTCGTTAAAATCGGTGAAAAAAAGCAAAAATAAACAGATGTCAAAGGATAAAAGTGATGAATTTCGTAGAAAAAACATTTTTTGGATTGCAAAGAAGGTAGCATTATGATATCGTAAAAATGTCTGCTTATCTTTTCAGGAATGAAAAGAATCTATTTTTGCAGCTGGGAGGGAAATAAAAACATGGCGAAGATAATGCGCCAGACCCTGCGAGAACAAGTCACTCAGGCAATAAGAATGAAGCTTTTAACAGGAGAGCTTAAGCCTGGAACCAAGATTGTGGAGCAAGAAATGGCAGAAGAACTGGGAGTCAGCCGTGGACCGGTTCGGGAAGCTCTGCGTCAGATTGAACAGGAAGGTTTAGTGGAATATACTTCTCATGTAGGTTGTTCGGTGAAGGATTTTACCGCTCAGGATGTGTATGAAGTTTATTTGTTGCGGGCAAATCTGGAAATTTTATCGGTAAAAATGTGTGAAGGACATTTTTCTCAACAAACGCTTAAGCGAATGGAGGAGATTTTGAATCGAATGGACTCCATCGAAGATCTGGAACACTTTGATGAAGCGATTGAAAACGACAATGAATTTCATGAATGCATTATAAAAGAGTCCAAATTGACCAGACTGTATACGTTGTGGAACAGCATGTCTGGGGGAAACACCATCGTCTTTTATCGGGGAGCTGGTAAAAGTGAGTATGTTATTCACAATCAGCGCAAGATCCATCAAAAGGTTTTTGATGCGCTCAAAACAGGGGATGTCAACCGGATTTGCTCGACATTAATGGAACATTATATGGAAACAATTAATGGTTATCTGATAGAACACAAGATTTCTGCGCAGGATTTTCCTTATAAGATTAATATGGAATTTTAAAAAGAGAACAGACCTTCGTGGTCTGTTCTCTTTTGTATATAGTACAAAATGAGGACGGGAAGATTGTTGTGAAAAACAACGAGAATTTTTAAATAACTGTGACAAATAAGAATTTATTATGTATTTTGTATATAATGCAAGAATAAAAAGAGTGTAACATTAACAAAATGTTAGCGACTTTGTTGCAATTGATAAAGAACTATGGTACAATACAGGACATAAGATTGTATACAATCTTCAAAATACTGTAATCTACATACACACAACCTGCAAAGCTAAGGGAGATTAACAAGGTATGCCAAAACTGAACTATAAAACTTTGCGGCAGGAAGTCGTGGATGAAATCCGTCAAAAGATTCTGGGAGGCGAATTTAAGCCGGGGGATCGGATGAAGGAAAACGAGATCGCAGAATTGTTTGGTGTCAGTCGCGGACCGGTTCGGGAAGCACTCAGGCAGATCGAACAGGAAGGCCTGGTTCGATATGAACGGAATGTAGGTTGTTCGGTCGCTGCGGTGACAGAGCAGGATATCTATGAAGTGTGCCTGCTGCGTGCCACACTGGAAATACTGGCAGTGAGGTTGAACAAAGGAAACTTTTCTGCTGAAAGCCTGCAACAGATGAGAGAGAGTTTGGAGCGGATGAAAGCTCTGGAAGATGACCTGTATCAGCTGGCACAGGAGGACAATTATTTCCACAGCCGCATTATTGAACAGACAGGATTTCGAAAGATTGAACATGTCTGGAAAAGTATGAATGTCAATAATTTTGCGATTTTTTGTGCAATCGACAAACAAAGTGTCAAGGACAGCTATCAAAGACATCTCAACCTGCTGACCTGTTATGAACAGGGTGACGCGGAAGCGATGGTGGACGAGCTGAAAAGACACTATGATGTGGGAGCAGGAAGCACCACAGCCGAGAGTATAGTGAAAAAATCAGATCAGGAATCGTTAGCATCCGTTTTAGCGATCAACGCTGATTTGTATTTATAAACAGGATATCCTGTTTTGCTTTTGGGATTATCATAATCCCAATTTTCATTGTCAATCACACGAGTCTTTGTAAATACGAGGAAACGTGTCGAAATAAGAGAGAGTTTGATAAGCCCGAAAGGAGAAATTATCATGAAACTGAAGAAAATCCTGGCAGTTATGATGGCAGGCGCAATGATGCTTTCCATGGCAGCTTGCGGCGGCGAAGAAACAACAACTGCTGAATCGACTGGTGAACAGAAAACCATCGATGGTAACGTTCTGGATGCAGAACAGTACTTTAATGGTTATCTGAACAGTGAGCCAACCACTCTGGACAGCGTAACAGGTAACGACACTTACAGCTCCAGCATTCTGACCAATGCTATGGAACCACTGACCAGACTGGCTGAAAAAGACGGCGAGAACGTTCGTGAAGGCGCTGCTGCTGAGTCTTGGGAATCCAACGAAGATGGTACTGTTTGGACATTCCATCTGCGCGACAACAAATGGAGCGATGGACAGCCTGTAACAGCAAACGACTATGTTTATGCAATCACCCGTGTTCTGACACCAGAAACCGGTTCTCCAAACTCCTGGCTGCTGACCTGTGTTAAAAATGCAAACGCAGTTCTGGCAGGCGAGATGGATCCTTCCGAACTGGGCGTAAAAGCAGTTGACGACAAAACAATCGAATTCACTCTGGAAAGCCCAACCCCATACTTCCTGGCTCTGACCGATACCCGTGTTATGATGCCACAGCGTCAGGACATCGTAGAACAGTACGGTGAAAGCTATGGTGCAGAAGCTTCCAACATGGTATACAATGGTCCATTCAAACTCGAAACCTGGACCCACAACTCTGAACTGATCCTCGTTAAAAACGATCAGTACTGGGATGCAGAAAATGTAAACCTGCAGACCATCAACTACAAGATCATGAACGATGAGAACACCATCTTCAACTCCTTCACAAACGGTTCCATCGACTCCTGTGGTTGCGGTACTCCAGAATGGATGCAGAAATTTGAAGCTATGGAAAATGTAGATTATATCCACTACACTTCTCCAGCAGTACGTTTTAACTTCTACAACACCAAAGATGAACTGTTCCAGAATGCAAACATCCGTAACGCATTCACCCTTGCTCTGGACCGTGAAGACATCGTTGAAACCATCTATCATGGTACCATGTCTCCAGCATACGGTTGGGTACCGGATGGCGTTTCCGTTGGCGATCAGGGTATCTACAGAGAAAAAGTTGAAGAACCTCTGAAAGCTATGATTGGTTCTGAAGATCCAAAAGAACTGCTCCTCAAAGGTATGGAAGAACTCGGTCTTGGTTCCGATCCTTCCACTCTGGAAGTAACCTTCAGCCTCGGTGGTGTTGACCAGTGGATGAAGAACTATGGCGAATACTATCAGCAGACATTCAAAAACGTTCTGGGCGTAAACGTTGTTCTGGACTTCAATGAATGGGGAACCTTCCAGTCCAAAGTTAACTCCGGTGACTACCAGATGGGTTACATGTCCTGGGGTATCGACTACAACGATCCATACTCCATGCTGGCTGTTATGTACTCCACTTCCGGTAACATCAACACTGGTTGGGTAAATGAAGAATATGATGCACTGCTGGATCAGGCTGCAGTAGAGATGGACGATGCAAAACGTCTGGAACTGTACAAACAGGCAGAAACAATCCTCTTCGAGGAAGGCCCTCTCTGCCCAGTTGTTAACGAAGCTGCTAACACCTTCCGTTACAACTACATCAAGAACAGCAACACAATGCCATTTACTTCTACCGGTCTGAAATACGCTTATGTAAGCGGACGCAACGCATAATTTAATTTCATAACGAAGTAAGGCTTTCTTTTACAAGCGAAGCGCGGACAGGCAGCCGGTTTTGGCTGCCTGTTCCTTTATCAAAAATGTAAGAATCAGAAGTGTAAGAAATAGAAGAGGATAAGGGGGAAAAGTATGCTTAAGTATGTGCTCAAACGAATTGGCTACATGCTGATCACACTGTTTATCATTGCAACAGCAACCTTCTTCATGATGCACTCGATCCCAGGTGATCCTCTGGGTGCGATGGCGAACAAGCTGCCGGAACAGGCAAAAGCAAACTACTACGCAAAATACGGTTTGGATAAACCACTGACCGAACAATATACAATCTTTATGAAAAACCTGATCACAAAAGGTGATCTGGGTGAGTCGCTCAAATATCCAGGTAAGAGCATTACCGAAACACTGCTTACAAACTCCAAAGTTTCCGGTGTAACCGGTGGTTTGGCTCTGGTATTCGGTGTAGCAATCGGTGTTACTTTGGGTATTGTCGCAGCACTCAACAAAAACAAATGGCCGGACTATCTGGTTATGTTCATTGCGATTTTGGGTATCACCATCCCAGTATTCGTTATGGCATCGTTGCTCCAGTATCTGTTTACTGTTAAATGGATGATTCTTCCAACTACCGGATGGGGCAAACCGAAGAACCTGGTTCTGCCAGTTATCGCAATGTGTTTTGGTACCATTGCAACCTATGCACGTTACTTAAAATCCAACATGCTGGAAGTTATGGGACAGGATTACATCCTGACTGCTGAGGCAAAAGGTGTCAGCGGTTTCCATATCATTAAGGACCACGTTTTGAAAAACGCATTCCTGCCATGTATCACCATTCTGGGTGGACAGATTTCCGGTATCTTTACAGGTTCCTTCGTTATCGAAAAAATGTTTGGTATCCCTGGTCTTGGTTTCTACTATGTATCTTCGATCAATGACCGTGACTACACCATGATTATTGGTACCACCATCTTTGCAGCAGCACTGTTTGTTGTAGCACAGCTGCTTATCGATATCGCTTATACAATCCTTGACCCACGTATCCGCGTAAAATAATTTAAGGAGGAGAACATATGTCTACAGAAGAAAATAAAGTGACATCTGCGACAGAATGGGAAGACATTCCAGCAGAAAAGTTCCAGATTATTGGAACCGACGATTTCTCCGGCGACATTATTGCTCGTCCAAAGGTAGGCTATTGGGCAGACGCGTGGAGAAGATTTAGAGAAAACAATCTCTCTGACAGATATGGCACATAGCCAAATGCAAGAGCATATTATTTTCAGATGGATGAGCCTCAAAAGTACAATAGAATACCTCGGTGAATGGGAAAAGCTATATAATCCGAATTTTAATTGTACCGAATTCGATACAATTAAAAATGCAGCAGGAAGCAACAACTTCGTGCTTTCTGTAAAGGCATGGATTCAAAGAACAGGTGCAATAGGCATCATGGCAAAAGCTGGCCGATATGGTGGAACTTATGCTCATCGAGACATTGCGTACCACTTTGGAATGTGGATTAGTCCTCGTTTCCAACTTTTGTTGGTAAAAGAGTATCAACGTCTTAAAGCTGATGAGCAGAAACAATTGTCATGGTCTGCCAAGCGGGAACTATCAAAGATAAACTATCGCATTCACACGGATGCTATCAAAGTAAATCTCATTCCTGCGGAAGTGACTCGTGAGCAAGCTGCCATGAAATATGCTGATGAAGCGGATGTACTCAACATAGCCATGTTCGGCATGACTGCGAAACAATGGCGTGAGCAGAATCCCGACAAGAAAGGGAACATTCGTGACTATGCCAGTATTAATGAACTTATCTGTCTCTCAAATATGGAGAATCTCAACGCTGTATTTATCAATGATGGTATGGGGCAGTCTGAGCGACTTATCAAGCTCAATCAGATTGCCATTCAGCAGATGAAAATTCTTGAAGATACAGGCGGAAGAAACTTATTAAAATAAAGATGAATATGGCAATAAAGGATAAGGATGGAAATACGGTGGGATGCATTTTTATCAGATGCATCCCCCTATGTAAATCCATATATTTCTTGTAGCGGCTTTAAACTTTGTCTTCTATCTTTGTGAATAGGCATTTCCCTTTTCTATAATCGTTGGGAAAATTTCAAGTTCCTCATCGTTTTCAGTACCTATTTATATTATATATGGTACTTATTCTGGTAGTGGCGCTTGGATTTAACAGGGGCTCCATGGAAAGAACCGCTGCCCATACCGCTGCCACGAAGGCTCTCATGGAAGCCTGAACCACCGCTATATTCGCCCCAGCGGGCTCTGATTCTATCTACATAATTAACCGTCTCCGTGCCTCGCATATAACCATATTTCACCACCGGGTCTGTGTAATAAGCCGGTTGGGAAAGGCGCAGAATATAATCGCGAATTACGCCCCAATTGTGCGGATTCTGACCATGTTTGCGAGCCAGCGCCATCGCATCTCTGATGTGGAAATAGCCACCATTATAAGAAGCAAGGGCGAAAAGCATGCGCTGCGACGGGTCGCCCACATCCGCAAAATGCCCCTGCAGTTCCGCCATATATCTGGCTGCCGCAGCCACATTCGCCTCAGGTTCATGAATCATGCTCATCGGCAAACCCAGATGGGCAGCCGTGCCTGGCATAATCTGCATCAGTCCGCAAGCTCCAGCCCATGACTTTGCATTCGGGTCAAAACAGCTCTCCTGATAACATTGGGCAGCCATCAGACGCCAGTCCATGCGTGCCGTTCCGCTATAGCGCTGGAAGAGGTGGTCGTAGCGGGAAATAACACCCTTAGAACGATTCAGGAATGGTGAATAAACGTGGCGGCGCACGCTGGCAGAAGAAAGCAGCCACGATTCTTCCTGCTTGACCTGAGCAATCAGCTTAGGCTTAAACCAGCCGTTCAGGGTGTCGGCAAGACTCTTGTTACCGTTCAGCACAGCCCATTGGGTTCGGGTGCTGTCGGGCGTAACACCACAGAACAGCAGGTTGCCTCTGGTCTGTTTTCGGGGTAGGGGCACGGCAATCACATCGCCTTCTCCCTTCTCCAACTTGCGCACCATTTCAGCCGTATCCTTACATTCTTCTACGCGTAACGACACGCCAATCTGCTGGGCAAACTTCTCGCAGAGCAGATATTGCAGTCCCATTCCGTGGCTGTGGTAATCATAATAGGTAGTAGGGCCGTTAACGGTGAGCATGATGAGTTCACCATTGGCCTGAATATCTTCGAGCGAAAGCCCTTTGTTGGTTGAAGCAGGTTTCTTTTCATCGCCATCAGCCCCATCAGAGTTGTCAGCATACTCCATTTCGCCTACGGGAGTTCCCCATGGCGTAAGCTCCTGCTGCGGTTTCTTGTCGGCACAGGCAGCGAGCAAAAATAGTGCATATAATGCGTATAAATATCCTTTATTCTTCATTTCAGCTGCAAAAGTACAAAATATTTTGCACATAAGTGAGAAATTATTTGTTTATTCTAATAAAAATATGTACTTTTGCAATGTTTTTCAAACAAAATATAGAAATATGTTACGAATAGCAGTACAAAGCAAGGGTCGTCTTTTCGACGACACCATGAATCTTTTAGCAGAGGCTGACATCAAAGTAAGCGCCTCTAAACGCACCCTCCTGGTGCAGTCAAGCAACTTTCCTCTCGAGGTTCTCTACCTTCGTGATGATGATATTCCTCAGAGCGTAGCCTCTGGTGTGGCAGATATCGGAATCGTGGGCGAGAACGAGTTTGTTGAGCGTGGAGAGAATGCGCAGATTATTGACCGTCTGGGTTTCAGCAAGTGCCGCCTGAGCCTCGCCATTCCTAAGAAGATTGATTATCCGGGATTGCAATGGTTCAACGGCAAGAAGATTGCTACTTCTTACCCTAACATCCTGCGCAAGTTTATGAAGAAGAATAATATCAATGCCGACATCCATGTCATTACGGGTTCTGTAGAAATCAGTCCGGGCATCGGTTTGGCTGACGGTATTTTCGATATTGTAAGTTCAGGTTCTACTCTGGTCAGCAACAATCTTGCTGAGGTTGAGGTGGTGATGAAGAGCGAGGCTCTGCTCATCGGCAACTGGAACATGGACGAGGAGAAGCATGAGATTCTGAACGAGATGCTGTTCCGCTTCGAGGCTGTTCGTTCTGCACAGGACAAGAAGTACGTGATGATGAATGCTCCTAAGGCAAAGGTTCAGGAGATTACAGAAGTATTGCCAGGCATCAAGAGTCCTACGATTATCCCATTGGCTGATGAGGAATGGTGCTCTATCCACACCGTGCTGGATGAGAAGCGTTTCTGGGAAATCATAGGCAAGTTGAAGGAACTCGGTGCACAGGGCATCCTGGTAACACCAATCGAGAAAATGATATTGTAATAATGTGTAGTGTTTAATGTGTAATGTTTATTTAGAGACATTATGCGTTAAAAACTAAACATTAAACATTAATAATTAAATATTAATAAAAGGAATGAAGGTAATAAAGTATCCTGCAAAGGAGGAATGGAGCGAGATTGTAAAACGCCCACACCTGGATGTTTCGCAGCTGAATGCGACCGTACAAGGTGTACTCGACGATGTGAAAAACCATGGCGACGAAGCCGTGAAGCGTTACGAGGAGAAGTTTGATCATGCCCATCTCGATTCTTTGGCTGTGACTGAAGCTGAAATCGAAGAGGCTGAGAAAATGGTTTCTCAAGAACTGAAAGACGCTTTGCACCTCGCCCATCATAACATTGCCGCATTCCATCATAGCCAGAAGTTTGATGGTGTAAAGGTTGAAACTTGCCCTGGTGTAACCTGCTGGCAGAAGAGTGTGGCTATAGAGAAGGTGGGATTGTATATCCCGGGAGGTACTGCTCCTCTCTTTAGCACCGTTCTGATGCTGGCTACTCCTGCCAAGATTGCAGGATGTAAAGAAATAGTACTGTGTACTCCTCCTAATAAAGAGGGCAAGGTGAACCCGGCTATCCTCATGGCGGCAAAGATTGCGGGCGTAAGCAAGATCTTTAAGGCGGGTGGCGTTCAGGCTATCGGAGCCATGGCTTACGGTACAGAGAGCGTGCCTAAGGTTTATAAGATTTTCGGTCCGGGCAACCAGTTTGTCATGGCTGCCAAGCAGCAGGTTTCCCTGCACGATGTGGCTATAGACATGCCTGCCGGTCCGTCTGAAGTTTGTCTTATTGCCGACGAAACAGCCAACCCTGTGTTTGCTGCTGCCGACCTGTTGTCGCAGGCTGAACATGGTTTCGATTCTCAGGTTTTCTTCATTACTACATCTGAAAAAGTGTTGGATGATGTAAAGAATGAAGTTGAAGTGCAACTTGAACGTTTGCCACGTAAGGAGATGGCACAGACCTCGTTAGATAACTCTAAGTTTATCCTCGTGAAGACCGAAGAGGAGGCAATCGACCTCTGTAATACTTATGCGCCGGAGCATCTGATTATCGCCACAGCCGATTACGAGCAGCTGGCAGAAAAAGTTGTGAATGCAGGTAGTGTATTCCTCGGAAACTATGCGTGCGAAAGTGCAGGCGACTATGCAAGCGGTACGAACCATACCTTGCCAACCCATGGTTATGCTTTGGCTTACAACGGAGTGAACCTGGACAGTTATAATCGCAAAATCACCTTCCAGCATCTAACAGAAGAAGGTATTCGTAACATTGGAAATGCTGTAGTGACCATGGCGGAAAATGAGCAATTGGAAGCTCATGCCAATGCGATGAGACTGAGAGTGAACAGTTTGAAACAATAGGGTGAAACGGGAAGTTGTAAAAATACTTCTTTATAGTTTTTGAAAGAAAAATGAAAGAATTGAAAGATTTGTGCCGAGAGAACATCTGGAATCTGGCACCTTACAGTTGCGCCCGTACGGAGTTTGCAGGCAGAAATGCCCGCGTCTTCCTCGACGCCAACGAAAATCCATATAATGACCCTTACAATCGCTATCCTGATCCGCTGCAGGTTGAACTGAAGAAGCAGATCAGCAAGATTAAGGGTGTGGCTGAAGAGAAAATCTTCCTGGGCAACGGTTCCGACGAGGCCATCGATTTGGTTTACCGTGTATTCTGCCGCCCGGGCAAGGATAATGTAGTAGCGATTGCACCTACTTACGGAATGTATGAAGTTTGTGCAGACATCAACGATGTAGAGTATCGTTCTGTATTGCTTGATGAAAATTATCAGATTTCTGCCGGAAAACTGCTGGCAGCCTGCGATGAGCATACAAAGGTTATCTGGTTCTGCAGTCCGAACAATCCTACGGGTAATCACATTAACCGCGAGGCTATCGTAGAGGTGTTGCAGAAATTCCAGGGTATTGTCATCATCGACGAAGCCTACAGCGATTTCTCTTCGGAGCGCACATTCCGCAGCGTACTCGACAGATTTCCCAACATGATTGTGCTCAACACCATGAGTAAGGCATGGGGCTGTGCAGCCCTCCGTTTGGGAATGGCTTTTGCGAGCAAGGAGATTGTTGACATATTCAATAAGGTGAAATATCCTTATAACGTCAATCTGCTTACTCAGGAGCATGCGCTGGAAGTGATGAAGAATCCGCTGAAGGTTGACGAATGGGTGAAGAACATCCTGCAGGAGCGTTCTAAGGTAATGGCTGCATTCCTGGATCTGCCTATCTGCGAGAAGGTTTATCCTACTGATGCAAACTTCTTCCTGGCTAAAATGACCGACGCCAACGCCATCTATAATTATCTGGTGGCACAAGGCATTATCGTAAGAAACCGCAATAAGGTTCAGTTGTGCGGCAACTGTCTGAGAATTACGATAGGAAACAAGAGCGAGAATGCTGAATTACTCGGTGCTTTGAGACAATACTAAATTATTTTGGGAAAGTTAAGTATATAATATGAAAGAGGGTGAGTCATAAATATATGGTTCACCCTCTTTTTAGCATTTATCTTCTTCTGCCTCTACCTTCATTTCTTCCTTGATTTCCACGACCTTGATTTCCACGACCGCCGCGTTCGTTCTTATCCCCGCTGTTGTAGCGGTTCTTGCGGTTATGGTTGTCGTTGTCGAAATTAGGGTTGAAACTCTTTTTCTTCTTGTCCTTGAAGAAGCCGGCACCCTGGTCTTTCTGATTTCTCAGCTCGGCTCTGGCCGCTGCTACGGCATCACGGATGTTGGCATTCGAAGGCTTACCTGATTTTAGAGATTTTCCGTTATTCAGGTATTTCTCCTCATCATAGCAACCCACATTGCCATATCCCTTTGGGGCAAAGCGGTCAGAAGCATTTCTGCCACGGCTTTTTCCTGCATTCGGTTCAGAAGCATTTCTGCCAGCTCCACGCTTGCCTTTAGCACCTTTTCCTACACCTGGATTATCGTATGTAGAACCTATCGCCTTATCGTCATAATACGTCTTCTTACCCTTGAAACTGCCACCCATGCCCTTCCTGTCGTATAGTTTGTCGATGAGGTCGGCTCTGCCTATCCGGCGAAGTTCACTCTCGATGGCGCGGCGCTCTTCAGGCTTGTACCAGAAGAAGAACATGCGCTGGGCAAGCTTCTCTTTCTGAGTCTTGGCGCTGAAGACCGGCTCCAGGGTGTAAGGATCGTACCCCGTGTACCAGGTCTCGGTAGAAATGGTCATAGGAGTAGGGGTGAAATCCTGCACCTGTTCCAGATGAAAGTCCAGTCCCTTCGTGATGACGGCAAGTTCGGCCATGTCTTCTTCATGACAGCCCGGATGCGAACTGATGAAGTAAGGAATGATCTGCTGGTTCAGACCTTCTTCCTTGTTGATCTTGTCGAAGATGCGCTTGAACTCGTAGAAGAGGTCGAACGATGGCTTGCGCATGAATTTCAAGACCTCCGGACTCGTATGTTCAGGAGCTACCTTCAGTCTGCCGCTCACATGCTTGGTAATCAGTTCCCGCGTGTATTCTCTAGCCGCCTGATTCACCTTTTCGTCCTTGCTCTTATGCAGCAGAAGGTCGTAACGAACACCACTACCAATGAAACTCTTCTTGATTCCCGGCAAAGCATCTACAGCATGATAAATCTCCAGAAGCTTGCTGTGGTCGGTATTGAGGTTCGGACAAATCTGAGGGTTTACACACGACGGGCGCTTGCACACTTCGCAGGCTTTCTGATTCTTGCCGTGCATTCCGTACATGTTGGCAGAAGGACCGCCCAAATCGCTCAGATAGCCCTTGAAATCAGGCATCTGGATGATTTTCTTCACTTCCTTCAGAATGCTCTCCTTGCTGCGGCAAACCACGAATTTGCCCTGGTGGGCAGAGATGGTGCAGAAAGAACAGCCGCCGAAACAGCCACGATGAAGGTTCACGGAGAACTTGATCATCTCGTAGGCAGGAATGGTCTTGCCCTTGTATTTAGGATGAGGCAAACGCGTATAAGGCAGGTCGAAAGCCGCATCCAGTTCTGCGGTAGTCATCAGCGGGAAAGGCGGATTCACCACTACATATTTGCCGTCAACTTCCTGAATCATGCGCTGAGCATGCATCTTGTTGGCTTCTTCCTCCAGATGGCGCACGTTCTCAGCCTGTCCCTTCTTGTTGTGGAGACATTCTTCGTGGCTGTGGAGGATGATGTCATCGTCCTTGAAACCGCCCGGAATCTCATTCTCCTTGCAGTAGAAAGCCACCTGCGGCATTTCGTGGATTTGGCTAAGCGTCTTGCCTTCTGCAAAGGCATTGGCTAGTTCAACGATAGAACGTTCGCCCATTCCGTAGAGAATGAGGTCGGCGCCCGAATCGCAGAGAATGCACTTGCGGAGCTCGCCTTTCCAATAGTCGTAGTGGCTGATGCGGCGCAACGAAGCCTCAATACCGCCTAGTGCTACAGGTACGTCGGGAAAGAGTTTCTTCAGTATCTGCGTATAGACGATAGATGGATAGTCGGGGCGCATGTCGTGGCGGGAGTCGGGACTGAAAGCGTCCTCGCTACGCATGCGGCGGTTGGCCGTGTAGCGGTTCACCATCGAGTCCATGGCACCCGGAGAAACACCAAAGAAGAGGCGAGGGCGACCGAGTTTCTTGAAGTCTCGGAAATCGCCGTGCCAGTCGGGCTGGGGAACGATGGCTACCCGATAGCCGTTGGCTTCCAGTATTCGTCCGAGGATGGCAGGGCCGAAGGATGGGTGGTCAACGTAAGCATCTCCTGAAAAGAGGATGACGTCGAGTTCGTCCCATCCGCGCAACTCGCATTCTTTCTTGGTGGTAGGTAAGAAATCTGTTAACTTATAATCCATTCAATATTTTTTAATCATTTACTGCGTCTGGTTCTGCATCTGCTGCAGCCTCAGCCTGCTTCTTGTCTTTCCAGTCTACGTAGAGCAGAACGAGGTTGTGAAGACCGAGCGCCTTCATGTTCTGATTGTAGATGACGTCGAGACAGAGATCTAGCAACTCCTTATCCTTGATGTCGCTGCTCTCGAGGAGTGAACGTACATTAAGTTTCAGTTTATCGAGCACTTCCTCGTCGATAATGCCGTTGCTGTCTACGAGGTTGCGGAGTAACTGATACTTTTCGATGGTCTCTAAATGCTGGTCGCTCACTTCGATAGAGCGAGTGCCAGACTGGTTGGCTTGAATCTTATACATAAGCTTAAAATTTTTTATCTGTTTTACTTTGAATTTAATCTGTCAGAAATTTGAGAATGCCGAGCAACACGCTGGTGCGGGTTCTTTCGTCGATGATGCATTCCAGCGGGAATCCCATGACGAAGCTGCGGTAAGTAGAGCTCTTGTAGGCAACCGCCGCACTCGTTCCCGTATCGTATTGCATCGCCGTGAAGGCGTAATTGCCAACCGGTTTCAATATCTCGGGATGGGTTGCCGCATAATGCTGGGCATTCAGCTCGTTATAATAGCTGAACTGCAGACCTAAACCCTTGACGTTAGGCGAAGTGTAGACAATACTGTCTCGTTCTGTTACGGTTGAATCTTCGGGATTGATGTCCCTGGTGATGGCCGTAGAACCTGTAGGCTCATAGCTGAGTTTCAGAATATCGCTCAGGAACGCCTGTTCCTCTTCAGTCTGCATGTCGCTTCCGGTGTAAGAACCGCTTATCAGGATTCTGCCGCCTTGGCTGGCGTATTGCCTGATGCTGTTCTGCAGGGCAGGCGTGAACGCCTTGAAGAAGGTGTGAGTATAGCCGTCATGGCGCTCCAATCCGTTGATGAGGTCAACTGCCTGATAGTTCTTCATCTGAACCCTGCCGCTAGCGATGACTTCGCTCGAACAGCTGGAAATATTATATTTGCCCGAAGCTGCAATACTTGTAGCATGCGCCTGAACGTAGTTGAAGTCATTGCCTGCCACAAACTTGCCAATCATTTCGTTGCCGCTGAAACCGAGTCCGAAACTGGTTTCGTTGCCCATTCTGCTTCTGTCGAACACCTGTTGCTTGCCGCTCCATCCCGCCGTCAGTCCGTAGCTTACGCCCGGATCCTGATTGAGGTCGAATCCCTGCTTTTCCTCATCATCCACGACCTGCGGAGAGGCAAGGCGATGGAAATTGTTTACGATAAGCACAGACTTGCTGGCAGCAGGATTATAGAGCACAGAGAGGGTTTCGGTGGTGAAACTTTCTCCTCCTGCATTAACCGCAGCCACCTTGAAATGGTAAAGCTTTCCCGGTTCCAGCTGCATCTGGCAGCGGGTGGTGTTCACGATGGTTCCGTTGTCAAAACCGCCTTGTCCCTCAGCCTTATAAATAATGTAAGAAGTAGGGCGGGCAGATGGTTCCGTCTTGTCCAGCTGGGCAGTCCATGAGAGTAGGGCAACGCCTTGGTTCTGCGTAACGCTGAAGTTCTGCGGAGCCAGCGGCTGGACCACGTATCGGGTTCCATGATTGCTGTTTACGAAGCGCAGGATAGTTTTGTAGATGGAGCGTGCGATATAGAATTTTCCGAGCGGATCCTGAGCAATTCTCATGTCAGGGAAATTCTGATGCGAAAGCATTTCGAGAATAGCCGACGGAACTTCCGGCAGACGGGTTTCAGAATAGTTTCTGTCCCATAGGTAGCGTTTGCCGAATTCTCCGAACTGAGCCGTCAGATCCGTAACGAGATTATCGCGCAAAGCCCTGGCGAAATCCTTGGATGTGAATCTGGAGATTCCGCTGTTCAGTATTCCGTCGTTATAATCTGTGGTGCAGATAGCAAGGGCTCCAACGGTAGATTTTCCGTCCTTATTGTAACCCGCATCACTATGAAGTGCCAGCGAGAGTTCTATAGGCACGTGCTTGCCATTTTTGGCAGGCATGTAAACCGAACCGCCGCCCAGCCAATTGGTCATCAGCGAACGGGTGTTGATGTCGTCGGCGTAATCATTTTCTCCCTTTCGGCCTCCATAAACCTTATAGGGAGCACCAGCCCATTGGGCGTAGTATCTGGCTCCTTCCAGGCAACGGGGCAATCCGCTGGTGTAACCGCCACGCTCTATGTTTCCCATGCCGCCGCCAAAGCGGACAGCATCTGTAGTTACTACTCCACGGCGTGAAGCCTTGTTGGTGCAGACCACCCGGTTGAACTCGTTGCAGCCCTTGTCGAAATCGAAGGTGCCCAGGTAAACCCAGGTGCCTCCGCCCATGCGCTGGTTAACGGAAAACTCCGTGGCTTCGCCCTTGTGATAAACGATGTATTTTGCATCGCTCACGCTCTTGGGGAGCGACTGGTAGCTTACGTAGACTGCGTATTTTCCGGCTTCCTTGAAACGGGGCTGGTAGCTTACCTGGCTAGTTTTCTTGCGCTTGGTAGCCTTCGCCTGTCTCACGGTTCCCATGCGGAACGGATTTTCCCCATCTTTCAGTCGGTAGCGGTTGGCAAAACCGAGCGAATCGCATTTTTTCCATCGCTTGCTCGCCTCCTTTTCGAAATAATAAACCGACTTGACAGCATCATCATTATCGATGACGATTTCGTTCCTCTGCCAGTCTCTTTCACGGGGTGTGAAGACGATGGCTCCCGCATTCTGGAGCATCGGGATGAGGTAGGGCACGACGATGGTTTGGGTAAAGAGATCTTCGTTTGTGCAAAACAGGTTAGGGCGTTGCCATTTCCATACATCTCTGTCGGCATAATAATACCGTCCGTGCGAGGCCCATAGCGAAAGGTGCCTGTTCTGTAGTCCTGCCGTAACGAAATAAGGGCGGGAAACATTAAACACCCATGGGTCGCCATCATAATCTATGCCTTGCCATGCGCCGCTGTTAGCCTCGTCGTAGATAGGAAAAAACGATTTGCCGTTAGCCTGAAGCGAAGCTCCAGCGGCTAACAGCAAACTGCTTATCAAACAATATGTTATGTTTTGGTGTTTCACTTTACGAATACTCCTTCTTTAATAGCTGACTAAACCGTTATCTTCTAACGTTTAATCAATATTTCCGATTGTGAACTTCTCCGGTTTCTTTCCTTTGAAATCCTTGAAGTACAACTTGATTTCACGCATGTCTTTGTCAACATCTCCTGACGGGATAATCTGCCTGGTGCATTGGATGACCTTCTTCTCATAGTCAAGCCCATAGAGATGGATAGGCAGATGCGCCTTGAGGGCTATGAAATAGAATCCCTTTTTCCATTCCGGGTTGAGCGAGCGGGTACCTTCGGGCGTAATGCACAGTCCGAAAGCCTTCCGCTTATCCGCTTCTGCAGCCAGATTATCCGTCATGCTAGTATGTTTGCTTCTCCACACAGGAATACCTCCCATCTTTCTGAAGATAGGACCTAGCGGCCAGAAGAACCATTCCTTTTTCATGAGGAAATTACATTTGATTCCCTCAGCATGGGCAAAGAGCTGGCCCAGTATCAGATCCCAGTTGCTGGTGTGCGGAGCCATGCAGATAATATACTTTTCAGGAAGCTCCTGGGTGATGATTTTCTTATAGCCCAAGTGCTTATACAATATCCATTGACAAATTCCTTTTACCATATATTTAAATAGGTGTATTTCCTGATTCTGATGATGAAAGGATTATGCCAGGTTTGAAATCTGGTCGATGATTTCGCTCACCTGCTTGTTGAAGTCGACTGTGAGTTTCTTATAATATTCACCCTTCGTGATTCCCGGTTCCGGGTGAGACACGCGGCTGATGTAATCGCCGTTGATCATGACGATAGCTGAAAGAATGCCATCCACATCTTCCTGTGTAGGCTTACCATTATACAAAGATGCAGCTACTGTTTCGGCGAAAAGTTCGCTTGTAATGTAGTTGATCGTGCGCTTTAAATCTCTTTTATTAGCCATAATTCTTTTCTCCTAATTAATGATTAATTAAAAATATCGCTCAAAGATAATCATTTTCTTTGAAATAACATCATTTTTTGGGAAAAAATGTATCTATTAACGCATTTTTAGCATTTTTCTTTCCGTATCTCGCAGAAAAGAGTTATTTTTGCAGATGTTTTTGAAGTTTCAACTAATTAAAATAAAAAACGAATTATGGAAAAAAGTGCATTGCAGATTGCAAGAGCTGCTTATCAGCCAAAATTGCCTAAGGCTCTCCAGGGCCCGGTAAAGGCAGTTGAAGGTGCAGCAACACAGTCAGTAGGTAATCAGGATGAAATCAAGGCGTTGTTCCCTAACACTTATGGAATGCCTGTTATTACATTCGAGGCAGGTGAGGCTAAAGAACTTCCTGCTTTCAACGTAGGTGTTATCCTCTCAGGTGGTCAGGCTCCTGGCGGTCACAACGTGATTTCTGGTCTCTTCGACGGTGTGAAGTCTCTCAACCCAGCTAACAAGCTCTATGGTTTCATCCTCGGTCCTGGTGGCCTCGTTGACCATAAGTACATGGAGATTACTTCTGAACTCATGGACGAATACCGCAATACTGGCGGTTTCGACATCATCGGTTCCGGTCGTACAAAGCTTGAGAAGGAAGACCAGTTTGAGAAGGGTATTGAGATTCTTCGTGAACTCGGCATCAAGGCACTTGTCATCATCGGTGGTGACGACTCAAATACCAACGCTTGCGTTCTCGCAGAATACTATGCTGCTAAGAAGTATGGCGTACAGGTAATCGGTTGCCCTAAGACTATCGACGGCGACTTGAAGAACGAGCAGATTGAAACTTCTTTCGGTTTCGATACAGCCTGCAAGACATATTCTGAGCTCATCGGTAATATCGAGCGCGACTGTAACTCAGCACGTAAATACTGGCACTTCATCAAGCTGATGGGTCGTTCAGCATCTCACATCGCTCTTGAGTGCGCTCTCCAGACTCAGCCAAATATCTGCTTGATTTCTGAGGAGGTAGAGGCTAAGGAAATGTCACTCGATGATGTGGTTACTTATATTGCAACTGCAGTAGCTAACCGTGCTGCTGAGGGCAACAACTTCGGTACTGTTCTCATCCCAGAGGGCCTGATCGAGTTTATCCCAGCTATCAAGAAGCTCATCGCAGAATTGAACGAGGTTCTTACAGACCCTGCAACAGGCGAGAGCCGTGAGTTTGCAAGTGCTGAGGAGCAGATTGCATTCGTTAAGGGTGCCATCGCTAAGGACAACCTCGCAGTATTGGAGTCTTTGCCAGCTGACGTAGCTCGCCAGCTTTGCCTCGACCGCGACCCTCACGGAAACGTACAGGTTTCTCTCATCGAGACAGAGAAGTTGCTTTCTCGCATGGTAGCAGAGAAGTTGGCTGCATGGAAGAAGGAAGGCAAGTTTGTTGGTAAGTTCTCTGCACAGCACCACTTCTTCGGTTACGAGGGACGTTGCGCAGCTCCTTCTAACTACGATGCAGACTACTGCTACTCACTCGGTTTCAACGCTTCACGCCTCATCGCTAACGGCAAGACCGGTTACATGTCAATCATCAAGAACACAACAGCTCCTGCAGCAGAGTGGATTGCAGGTGGTGTGCCAATCACTATGATGATGAACATCGAGCGTCGTAATGGTGCTAACAAGCCAGTTATCCGCAAGGCTCTCGTTGAGCTGGATGGCGCTCCATTCAAGTTCTTCGCTTCTAAGCGCGATGAGTGGGCTAAGGAAACAGCTTACGTTTATCCAGGTCCTATCCAGTACTGGGGTCCTTCTGAGGTTTGCGACCAGACCACAAAGACTCTCCAGTTGGAGCAGGCTAAGTAAAAAATAGAATAAATATTTTTTTATATGTCAACAAGACGAACGGCTTCTTCACAGAAAAAGAGTGCCATGGCGAGACAGAAAACTCCTCGGCGTGGCGGCTCCCGTGGTAGAAGGCGTTCGTCTTCTTTTTTGCAACGCTATCCCCGTTGGGCGTGGTGGATAGGCGGAACGGCGGTTATCGTGCTCTATGTCTTTCTGTTCTATCATTTCTTTGTAGGTCCAACTGGTTTCCGATGGCGTGCGCTTTATGGCGATGCTGAATATCCTGAAGGTTACGAGATTCACGGAATCGATATTTCCCATTATCAGGGCAAGATAGACTGGGAACAGCTCAAGAATGCGATGATCAAGGGGTGTCCTGTGCGCTTCGTCATCATCAAGAGTACGGAAGGTTCTTCGCGGCTCGATGAAAATTTCCGTGAGAACTTTAATCAGGCTCGCGATTTCGGTTTCATCCGGGGTGTTTATCATTTCTGGAGCAATAAGTCGACAGCCCGAGAGCAGGCTTATTATTTCCTCGATCAGGTTCATCTTACGGATGGAGATTTGCCTCCGGTACTGGATATTGAACATAAGCCGGCAGATAAGAGTGTGGAGGATTTCCAGCGTGATGTGCTTACCTGGCTGCATATAGTAGAGGATAAGTATCATGTTAAACCTATCATCTACACCTATTATAAATTCAAGGAGCAATATCTGAGTGCGCCTGTCTTCGAAGATTATCCTTACTGGATAGCCCACTATTATGTTGACAAGGTTCAGTATAAGGGCAAATGGAAGTTCTGGCAGCATACGGATGTGGGCAAGTTGCCGGGCATTAAAGGCTACGTAGATTTCAATATTTACAACGGCAGTTATTATGAGCTCAAGCAACTCTGCATAGGAAGCAATAATAATGAGAAGAAATTCATGGAATAAAGGTTGGACTTTTGGCAATATGCGAAAATCCAACCTTTATTCGTATGTTTTAATCTGATATTTCTGATTTCAGATTTTTCGTTCTGAATGTTTAGAATCAGAAAAGAATCTTTATGAACCTAAAACAAGGCAGGCCCAATTGTTGTCAATCTGTCTGCTTATTTCATGCATTCCCAGTTCTTCTGCTTTCTCCAGGAGTACAGGAATATCTTCTTCGTAGAAACCGCTCAGAACCAGGGTTCCGCCGATGTTCATCACGCTACGGAAAGCACGCATGTCGTCGAGCAGAATGTTGCGGTTGATGTTGGCAAGAACCAGGTCGAAAACGCCGCTGATGTGGTTGATTACCTGACTGTTGCCAAAGAGAACTTCCATGTTAGTTACGCCGTTGAGCACGGCATTATGCTTGGCATTTTCCACGCTCCACTCGTCAATATCGTAGCCTACCACGTCTTTCGCTCCGAGTTTTGAGCAGGTGAGGGCAAGGATTCCCGTACCCGTTCCGCAATCCAGGATGCGCTTGGTCTTTACAGGCATGTGGAGCAGCTGGGAAATGATCATGCGTGTGGTTTCGTGGTTTCCTGTTCCGAACGCCAGTTTCGCCTCAATACCAATTTCTATCATGTCGGGTCTGTTGCTCGTATCGGGATAGAGTTCGGGATGTTTCGCATCGTAAATCACCACCTGGTTGTCCACATAAATTGGTTCGAATCCCTGTTCTTCCCATTCCTGGTTCCAATCCTTGTCTTCTGCATCTTTCACCTCGTAGGTAATTTTCGTATCCCCGATAGGGAAATCAGCAATATAGGCATCCAGTATCTCCTTGTCGAAGAGTTCTTTCTGCACATACGCTTCCAGTCCGGTTTCTGTTTCTTCAAAAGATTCAAATCCGGCTTCGGCTGCACCATCGGCAAGCAGATCCTGAGAGGCCTGCATCAAGTCGGCAGTCGTTTCAATAGTGAATGTTGCTACTAAATATTTCATATTTAATTTGTATTAATTTCTTGTCTAAAAACGCTTTCGAATGTTCAAAAAAGCTAGATTTGTTTTAAATCTTCTGCAAAATTATAAAAAAATAGGGGAAAACCTACAATTATTTAGGGAAATTCTGTATTTTTGCATAAAGATAAGCAATATTTTTGCATCCAGATTATTATATAATCAGAAAAGGGCTCTTTCTGGAGCCTTCTTCCTGATGATTGATGATGATTCGGGATGAGAAAAATAGAAGAAAGAAAAGAGAAAAAATAAATAGGAGAACAGAATATGAAAAGAAAGTATCTTCTTGCAGTCCTTATCGCAGCTGCGATGCCACTCACTTCGATGGCACAGGACGATGACCTCTACTTCAATCCGAAGAAGGAGGCCAAGGAAAAGGCTGAAAGACGGGCTCTGCTCCAGCGCCAGTATGCTGAACAGCGGGCACGTAGAGATAGTATTTATCGGCTGTTTTGGAGCGGAAGCGACCGTTCAGTTGATGAATACAATCGAGGCGGCAGGATCTTCAGCCATTATGAGAATGTAGGAAAAGATTCCCTGGGCAACGACATTATCCAGTTCCATGTGGGCAAGGGTGTGGCGCCAGACAGCATTTATGATGATGCTTACTTCGCCCAGAAGTATGTTGACAGGGATGAGGATTTCGTACGCACACGCGAGATGAGCCGATGGGACGGATTCTATGATCCATGGTTCTACGATTATTATGGTTACGGTCCTTACTACTGGCGCAGCCGCATGTGGGGCTGGCACAATCCATGGCGCTACGGCTATTATGCCGGCTGGTATAATCCTTGGTTCGACCCTTGGTACGATCCATGGTATTATGGTTACTGCGGCTGGTATGGTGGCTGGTACGACCCTTGGTATTATGGCTGGGGCGGCTACTACAATCCTTGGTATTGGGGCGGTCCGGTAATCGGGCATGTTAGCTATGGTGGACGCAATTCGGGCGGTTATGCAGGAAGCAGAACTTATCGTTATAATGGCGATAAGGGCTATGCTGGCAACAGTACTTACCGAAGCAACAGAAACCGCAATTTCGGCGGTCGCATCAACGATAATGGCCGTTACAATAGCGTTCGCAACAATAATAATACCAACAACTTCGACCGCAGCAACTTTGGCGGATTCGGAAACCGTAGTGGAGCCAGTTTCGGAGGCGGATCGCATTCCGGTGGTGGAAGCTTTGGCGGAGGCGGCGGTAGCTTCGGAGGCGGCAGTCGCTCAGGTGGCGGCGGCTTTGGCGGAAGAAGATAGTCGTTTTTAAAGTTTATGGTTAATAGTTTATAGCTTGGGTCTTTGTTCTGAGGATGATGACCATTTTCGAAAATGAAAACTTTCATCTTAGAGAGAAAACTTTCATCTGGGAATGAAGACCTTAAGAATTAAGTGAAGAATTAAGAGATTATGAAGAATTTAAAATATTTATTCCTGGCTTCATTGGGACTCATGTCAGCCCCAATGTTGGCTCAGGAAACTTATCAGGATACTAAGTTTGCAGAAAATTCCCTCACGGGTACTGCACGCTATGTAGGTATGGGTGGAGCTATGGAAGCCCTGGGCGCAGATATTTCTACCATTTCCAGCAACCCTGCCGGTATGGGTCTGTTCAGAAAGAGCATGGCAAGTTTCTCTGCTGGCGTTGTGGCTCAGCCTGGAGCTGATACGGAACTCAATTTCGATAAAACTCCATTTGGCTTCGACGGAAAGAAATCGGTTCCTAGTTTCGATCAGATTGGTTTCGTTTGGGCTGCTACAAATGGCGATTCGAATGTAAAGCTCAACTTCGGTTTCAACTATCACAAGAGCACGAATTTCTCTCAGATTCTTTCTGCTGCCAATTATCTCAACGGAGCATCTCAAACCAAATGGGCTTCTGCCAAGACGGCTTACGCTAAAGAATTGGATGAGAAACATGGTAAAGATGCAGGCGATCAGGTTTGGAATGCGGTAGACGCCAACTATAATGCGTTGATGGGTAAAGACGAGGAAGGAAACCAGATGACCTACGATGGTCGTTCGTTCCTCTTTGGCCAGTATCAGAAGGGCTACATAGGCGAATATGATTTCAACATTAGCGTAGGTTTCAACGACCGCGTATGGTTGGGCTTCACCTTGGGCATTCATGATGTTCATTACCGCAGCAATTCTGTTTATACAGAGAATTATGTGGCCGATAAGGAGGCTTACGGAACAGCTTGGGAAAGCCAGCACATTACGGGTACCGGTTATGATGCAAAACTGGGTATTATCTTCCGTCCGGTAGAAGATTCTCCTTTCCGTATTGGTGCTTATGTCAATTCGCCAGTATTTTATGATTTGTCGATGGATGGAACTGCTGACCTGGAACTCGTTGACAAGAACATAACGGACGAAAACGGCAATTATGCTGAGGCTGGCAAAACGAACAGTTCTAGCCTCGATTATCGTCTGAATACGGCTTGGAAGACGGGTATCAGCTTGGGTCACACCATTGGCAGCAATCTTGCCCTGGGTGCTACTTACGAGTATGCGTGGTACAATCACATGGATAATCGTATGAAGGATGGCGGTTATTATGATGGTTATTGGGACGAATATTATGAGACCAGTTCAAGCGATGACCTCATGAATGACCACACCAAGCAGTCGTTGCAGGGCGTGAGTACGCTGAAGTTGGGTCTGGAATATAAGCCTGTTAGTATGTTGGCGCTCCGTCTGGGTTATAATTACGTTTCTCCGATGTTTAAGGAGAGCGCAGACCGCGACCAGACAATTCCTTCTCAGGGAACAATCTACGCCACCTCTACAGATTATACCAACTGGAAGGCGACTAACCGATTTACAGCCGGTGTAGGTTTCAACTACGAGAAACTGTCTATTGATGTGGCTTACCAGTATAGTTGTCAGAATGGTGACTTCTATCCATTTGCAGCCTGGGAGGAACTTGGCGCTAATGCAGCTCCTGCAACCAAGGTTGACAACAAGCGTCACCAATTGCTGATGACCGTTGGCTATAGGTTCTAAAATGTGAAGGTAGGGGGGATTATTGATTAAATAATGTGAAATCCCTATGAAAAAGCCTGTTCTTAGAAAAAAAGTTGGGAAAAAGTTTGGCGGTTTCATATAAAAACCCTACCTTTGCAATCAAGAAATCGGGATGATTTCGTGTCATAGATTAGGTTTTTACGCTGGAAGCTGCGTCCGACCAGCCGGACGGGGCCGCCCCGTGGGCGGAGCA
>OKSF01000286.1_pt1 | contig 48610 bp, 40 predicted proteins | sample 1606061 | NCBI WGS metagenome assembly OKSF01 (sample SAMEA3541567, study PRJEB24748) | human gut metagenome | biome: human gut; feature: human-associated habitat; material: faeces | place: China | collected 2012
GCCGACATCGGACTGGGCCAGGGCGGGGGCGTCGTTGGTGCCGTCGCCGGTCATGGCGACCAGCTGTCCCTTGGCCTGTTCGGCCTTGATGTAGGCGAGCTTGTCTTCCGGCTTGGCTTCGGCGATGAAATCGTCGACGCCGGCCTCTTCTGCGATGGCCTTCGCGGTCAGCGGGTTGTCGCCGGTGACCATGACGGTGCGGATGCCCATCTTGCGCAGGTCGGCGAAGCGTTCGCGCAGGCCTTCCTTGACGACATCCTTGAGCTGGACGACGCCCAGCACCTTGACTTCGCCGGTGGACAGCTGTTCGGCCACGACCAGCGGGGTGCCGCCTTGCGCGGAGATGGTGTCGACACGGTCGTGCAGAGCGTCGCGCACTTCGATGCTCATGACGCCGCCTTCGCGTTCGATCCAGGCTTCCACCGCGGAGGTGGCACCCTTGCGGATGCGGTCGCCGTTGGGCAGGTCCAGGCCGGACATGCGGGTCTCGGCGGTGAATTCCACCGCTTCCGCCCCCGGCATCATGTCGAAGTGATGGCCTTCGCGTTCGGCCAGGGCGATGATCGACTGGCCTTCCGGCGTAGAGTCGGCCAGGGAGCTCAGCGCCGCGGCGCGGACCATGTCGTCATGGTCGATGCCCGGCAGCGCGTGGAATTCGGATGCCTGACGGTTGCCGTACGTGATGGTGCCGGTCTTGTCGAGCAGCAGCGCGGTCACGTCGCCGGCCGCTTCGATGGCGCGGCCCGACGTGGCGAGCACGTTGCGCTGGACCAGACGGTCCATGCCGGCGATGCCGATGGCGCTCAGCAGCGCGCCGATGGTCGTCGGGATCAGGCAGACGAGCAGCGCCACCAGCACGGTGAGGCTGACGGAGGTGCCGACCGCGCCGGCCTGCGGGTTGAGGCACATCACGACGATCAGGAAGATGATGGTCAGCGAGCTCAGCAGCACGTCGAGGGCGATTTCGTTCGGGGTCTTCTGACGGTTCGCGCCTTCGACCAGCGCGATCATCTTGTCGACGAAGGATTCGCCCGGCTTCTGGGTGATGCGCACGACGATGCGGTCGGACAGCACGCGGGTGCCGCCGGTCACCGCGGAGCGGTCGCCGCCGGATTCACGGATGACCGGGGCGGATTCGCCGGTGATGGCGGATTCATCCACGGAGGCGATGCCGGAGATGATGTCGCCGTCGCCGGGGATGAGCTGTCCGGCTTCGACGACGACCACGTCGCCGAGTTTGAGGTCGGAGGACGGGACTTCGATGATGGCGACGGACAACGAGCGTGCGTCGGGATCGCCTTTTTCATCGTATCCGCGGACCAGGTGGGCCGGCGTGGTGGTGCGGGTCTTGCGCAGCGCGTCGGCCTGGGCCTTGCCGCGCCCTTCGGCGACGGCTTCGGCGAGGTTCGCGAACAGCACCGTGGCCCACAGGCACACGGCGATGATCCAGGTGAAATACACCGGCTCGCCCGCGCACAGTTCCGGAATGAACAGCTGGAACACTCCGAGGAGCGTCAGGAATGCGGCGCCCACCCATACCACGAACATGACGGGGTTGTGCCGCATCTTGGCGGGACTGAATTTCCTGAACGCCGCCGGCAGACTCTTGCCCAGCATCGCCGGCAACGATGCGTTGTTGCTGGTACGCACGTCGTTGATGACGTCGTTTGCGGTCGCGGAAGACATGTTATGCCACCAAACCTTCTGCCAACGGTCCCAGAGCAAGCGTCGGGAAGAACGTCAGCGCGGAAATAATGAAAATGACGAAAACGAGCAGGCCAACGAACAGCTTGTTGTCGGTCTTCATCGTGCCGGCGGTCTCCGGCACGACATCCTGCTTGGCCAGCGAGCCGGCCAGGCTTAGCACCAGCATGATCGGCAGGAACCGTCCGATGAGCATGGCCAGGCCGATCATCGTGTCGAGCCACGGGGTGTCGGCGGACAGGCCCGCGAATGCGGAGCCGTTGTTGTTGGCGCCGGACACGAACGCGTAGACCACTTCGGACAGACCATGGTTTCCGCTGTTGTTCAGGGCCGCGAACGTGTCTTCGCGGATGCCCGGGATGGCGAAGCTCAGAGCCACGAACAGCACCACGGTGACCGGCATGACGAGGAAGTACAGCGAGGCCATCTTCATCTCGCGCGGGCCGATCTTCTTGCCGAGGTATTCCGGCGTGCGGCCGACCATGAGGCCTGCGATGAACACGGCCACGACGGCCATGACGAGGATGCCATACAGGCCTGCGCCGACGCCGCCCGGGGAGACTTCGCCCAGCATCATGTTGAACATGTACATCATACCGCCGAGCGCGGTGTAGGAATCATGCATGGAGTTGACCGCGCCGGTGGACGTGCTTGTGGACGTGGTGCCGAACAGCGCGGACCAGACGATGCCGAAGCGGTCCTCCTTGCCTTCCATGGAGCCTCCGGTGAGGGAGGTGAGCGGATCGTCCACGAAGGATTCGAAGCTCACGACGGCGAAGAAGGAGATGCCGAACAGGACGACCATGGCGCCGAGCAGCGCATAGCCCTGACGGATGTTGCCGATCATGCGGCCGAACGTGCGGGTCAGCGCGACGGGGATGGCCAACATCAGCAGGATCTCGATGAGGTTGGTCCACATGTTCGGGTTCTCGTACGGATGGGACGAATTGGCGTTGAAGAAGCCGCCGCCGTTGGTGCCCAGTTCCTTGATGGCCTCCTGGGAGGCCACCGGGCCGCCCATGATGGTCTGTTCGCCGCCAGCCACGGTGGCGACGGTGGTGAAGCCCGAGAAATTCTGTGCGACGCCCAACGCGATGAGGATGGTGCCCATCACGATGGCCAGGGGCATGAGGATGCGGAACGTGCCGCGGATGAGGTCCACCCAGAAATTGCCGATCGTATCGGAGCGGCGCAGCATGAAGCCGCGCACCAGGGCGATGGATACGGCGATGCCGACCGCGGCGGAAACGAAGTTCTGCACGCACAGGCCTGCGATCTGGACGGAATAGCCCAACGTCTGGTCAGGCGAATAGGACTGCCAGTTCGTGTTCGTCACGAAGGATGCGGCCGTGTTGAACGCCAGCGGAGCCGGCACGTTGTCGAAGCCCAGCGAGAACGGCAGCCAGGACTGCACGCGCTGCAGCAGGTACAGGACCAGCAGGCTCATCACGGAGAAGCCAAGCACTCCGCGGAAATACGCCTTCCAGGACTGTCCTTTCGAGAAATCCACGCCGATGATGCGATAGATCCACTTTTCGAAGAACAGATCCTTATCGGTCGTGTACACGCGATACATGTAATCGCCCAACGGCCGGTATATGGCCGCCAGGATCAAGGCGATCAAACCGAACGCCATAAAAGCATAGAGATATACCATTTCGGAACCTTAAGACTCTTCCCCGGCCCTCAGAACCGCTCCGGGCGGCACAGGGCGACCCCCATATACACCACACCGGCGATTCCCAATACGACGCCGATGGCGCAGAAAACAGCCATCATAGACGATCCACCGCCTTCGCGATCAGGTCGAAGGCGATGAACAGCGCCACTACGCCCACGACATAGGCGGCATCAACCCACCAAGGCATGTTACTCTTCTCCAATCATCAGATGCACGGTCCGGCCGCCGCCGCGTTCGCGGGCGCGGCCGGACCTATTTCCAATAAGCATCTTGATGATATAGCCCTGAGCGAAGTCATGCTCCGAATCTAACGGAACCCATACGCCCACGGACGGATTGTTAACGGTTTCCTAACACCCACCGCGGCCGTCCCAGGCGTCACAGGCGGCCGGCCTTGCCTGGATCCAGAGACATCGTCTGGAAACGTTCCGCCATGAAATCATCGTTGAAATACGTGTTGAAGAACGACATCACCGGCGAATCCGGCTCGATGCCCGCCATGCGCGAATACCACGCGTCCAGCGCCATCAGCGTCATCGCCGCGTCGACGAGCGGCTTCGCCAAGGCGAGCTGAGCGACAAAAACCACCGTTGCAAAACGGTGGTTTTTCTTTTGTGGAAGAGGTCAGTCCATGTCGGCGGCGTCAAGCGTCTCGACGCTGCCCTCGGCCTGCAACCCGAGGTCCTGAAGGAACCGGATGTACTCGCGGGTCTCGTCGGCGTGCCCGCGCCAGTCCTCCAGCATGTCGTCCGGTTTCATGCCGGGCAGCTCCGGTATCCAATAGGACAGCACGGCGACGTCGCCGGACACGTCCTCGCCCGCTTTGGCATGCACCGCGATGTTGCGGACCATCATCGCCAGCGAGGCGTCCTCGCCACGGGAAGCGACCTCGCGGCTCAGCGGAACGAGGTCGGCCAGACCCACCTTGCTCTGGTCGCCGCCGCCGTTAGCGAACGTGGCCGCGAAACGGGCGTCGAACGCCTTGGCGAGCCGGTCTCCGGTGTCCCAGTCCCCGCCGCCCAGCCAAGCGGCGGCCTGCTCGCCCTGCGAGGTGATGGTGTCGGCGTCGTCAAGCCGCGGCTCCCCCGCGAGCACGTAGTCGGTGAACTTGGAGCCGCCACGGTCGTAGCCGTTCCAAGTGCCGTCCGGCCCCTTGCCACCGTTGGCGAGCTTCGAGTCGTCGTTGCTCGGCAGCTTGATGACGGTTCTCACCTCGCCCGCGAGGCCGGTCAGGTTGTTGTAGATGTTCCACTCGTACCGCAATCCGTCCGCGCCGGCCTCGGCGCGGGTGATGCTCTCGGACGCGGAGGTCAGCATGCCCTCCGTTCCGAGGCGGGATTCGACGGGCGCGGGGTCGGACGACCATTCGCTGACGGCCTTATCGGCCTTCAAACCGTGCGACGCCGGGGTGCTCGCCTCGATTCTCGCCGGGCTGGAGATGGTGCGGGAGGCGTTGGCGAAGTTGGAGACCTTGGCGGTCCAGTAGAGGCTCAGGGACATCTCCGTGTAGGTCGCCTTGCCCTTGTGGTCGAACAGCAGCGGGGTGCTTCCGACGGCGCAGCCGTTCTCCACGGCCTTGGACTTGTCGAGCGCGGTCATGTCCCACTCGTCGGTCTCGTACTCGGGCAGCCTGAACCCGGTGAGCCACGGGTCCGCGCAGGCCGTGAACCGCGCCTTGAAGCCGTCGTAGACCTTGACGTTCTTGACGTTCGAGGACAGTCCGTATTCGAGCGTGTCGCCCGGACGCGCGGCGTTGCGGTATCCGCCCTGCGCGTCCGTGACGGAGACGGACTCGGACGCGGTGGCGTACATCGGCAGGACCGACACCCCGTCCACAGCGCCGGAGTAGTTGCCCTTGACGGCGTTGCCGTCCTTGGTCTCGACCACGCCGAGCATGTGGTCTTGGCTGTAGTTGGTGCCCTCCTGCATCCTCACGTAGAAGACGGCCTCCCACGGGTCGTCGCTCGCCGCCTGCTCCGGGGTGATCTCATAGGAAGCCTTGACGGACATGTCATCGGCTTCCTCCACGTCGGCCTCCGTGGGCATGCCGTCGGACCAGTCCACCGGCATCTCGTCGTCGGGGGTGCTGTTGAAATGCCAAGTGTCCGGCTCCTTGTCATCGTCGCCCTGCACCGCAGGTACTTCGGTCCACGCGACCTTCACGCCGTCGGTGTAGGTCCTGTCGCCGTTCCGTATGACGACCCCTTTGGAGGGGAGGAACTTATTGGTATAGTCGAAACTGTCGTAGAACGTCAGCTTGCAGCCCGACTCCCTGCACCCGGCGACCTCCTTGGCGTTGATCTGCAACCGGACGCGAATCTCGGTGCCTGCGGCCACTTTCTCGGCCAGAATGTAACTATTCCCGGTGTACTTGTAGTTCAGCGTGCGTTCGCCGTCGCCCTTGCCGAAGGTGGTGTAGCCGTCCTCGAAGATCGTCTGCCCCTCGGCCTTCGAGGTCTGGAGCAGCTTGCGGAAGATTTTGCCGTCCGGGATGTCCCTGCGCGTCACATGCACGACGCCCCAGTTGTTGTTGGAGCACCCCGCGCGGCCGCTCAGGTCATCGCCGTAGTAGCCGATGAAACCCACCGACCCGGTGTCGTAGTCCTCCCCTTTGCCGATGCCGAGCTCGCTGCCGTCGTTCGTGACCGGAGTCGCCGGGGTGCCGTCCGGGTAGGCCGGGGAGCCCTTGTCGAAGTCCATGTGCAGCGTGTAGGAGAGCCTGCCGTTGCCCTCGATGCAGGACTCCGGCCTGCCGTTCGGGGTGCTCCCCGTCGCCGCATGCCTTCGGCGTGGGGAGCACGATGCGGAAGCTGGTGCCGTCCGTGGCGCTGTCCAGATGCAGCTTGCCGTCAGCGGGGCGGAAGGTCTTGCCTCCGTAAGCGCCCTTGAGGTACGTCCCCGTGGGGAACGCGCTCAGGTCGAGCGTGCCGGACCAGCCGATAGAGCGGTTGCTGAGTCCCTTGGCCGTCTGGGACGCCTTCGGGCGTATGGGGTCCGCGTGGATGTTCAACGTGCCCTCCAGCGTCTTGGCGTCCTTGCCCCACTCAAGGTCGTATCCGTCGTCGGTGTCCACGCTGGCCTCGGCGTAGGTCATCGAGATGACCGTGACGGGCTCCAACTCGACGCTTGAGTACTTGGCCCAGCCGTCCGCGTCGTTGCCGGTGTACAGATCGAAGGTCATGGTCTGGCCCCGCAGCGGCTTGCCGCCGTAGTTGTCGGCCAAGTACCAGAGGGTCTGCCTCACCTCGTTCGTATAGCCGTCCGGGGCCCGGAACGTGCAGCCGCCCCCGTTGTACCCCTTGGCGGACAACTGGCCCTCGGAGCGGCAGAAGCTCCCCTTGCCGGAGCTGTAGCTCAGAGGGAAGCCTTCGGGGGCGGACGGCACGAGCCTGACGCTGTTGTTCACACCGCCCTTGAACTTCAGGTCCATCTCGTATTCCACGTAGTCGCCGGAGCACACAACGCCGTCGGCTGCGGTGTTGTCACCCGGTTTGTCGGCGTTCGCCCCTCCGGTGTAGCCGTTGGCCGAGTCGAGCCAGCACTGGTCGGCCGTGCCGAACCCCGTTCCGTCGGTCACCTTGGTGAAGGTGACCTCCACGTTCGGCGGCGTGGGTTCCTCGGCGTTCGCCGTGGAGGCCGCCGCCCCGGCCCCGAACGTCGTGGCCGATTTCCTCGCCGCGATGGACTGCGACGAGGTGACGCTCGCTTGGCGCAGGAGCGGTGCGAGGCAGCCGTTCGAGATCAAGGGTCCCGAGGGAATCCGGTGCGTGGTGTCGCCGGTGGTACGGGACTAGCGCAGTGCGACGCTCCTCGCGCCCGTGGGGTTCGGGGCGTCGTCCTTGGCATCCCCGCCGCGGTATCCCGTGTAACCCTCCGGCGCTAGGTAGTTGTGCATGTCGGAGTCGTCCGACTTGAGGCCGTCGCGCGAGGCGAAGTAGAGCACGACGCCCGTCGGGGAGTCCTTGGTGGGCTGGAGCTCAAAGCGCCCCTGAAGTCCGGGCAGTCGTTGCAACTGCCGTTGAGGCCGGGCTGAAAGAGCTCCGCATCCGTCACACAACGCGCCTTCGCGTCGGAAGGCATTGATGCCGTTGCCTTGGTCGGTGAACGAGCCCGGCACGTAGTCGAAAACGTATCCGTAGCCGTAGGTTTTGGTGCCCTCCATCGAGCAATCGGCCTTCAGCGTCAGACGGTCGTACCCGCCGCCGAGGGTGTAGTAGTCGCCCGCCCAAACCTCGCAGTGCTGCGGTTCCGAATCCGCAGAGTTTGATTTGTCGTGACAGTCCTCCGCCAATCCGAGCGTGAGGAGGGTCGGGCACAGCAGGACCGCCATCACGCAGCCCGCCGTGATTCCCGCGACGACCTTGGGCCAGCGGCGCTTGCCTTTGGTCGTCGGTTCGTCGTTGCCTTGGGTGGATTCGTCGTTCGTCATGGGCCCTCCTGATTGTCGTTTCGCCATTGGCTGTGTGCGGCTCAGGCGGTGAGGAGCGTGGGCAGGTAGATGCCCGTCGGCATATGCAGTGCCATGACCTCAAGGCCGTGGTGCTTTGGGCGGGAGAGCTTGGGCGAGAGCGTCGATACGGCGGCCGCAGGCTTCTGCGGCAGCTTGCCGAGCGTGGCCCCGCAGGCCGCGAAGGCCAACGTGTCCTCGGCCGAATTACTCGAATCCATCGGAAGGTCGGGATGCGGACAGAGGCACGCCGCCACGAGCATCACATCGTCGCCCAGCACCGCGGGCCTGTCCTTCCAAGAGTCGTAGCCCTTCGCCATGATGCGGGCCAGCTTCTCGTCGCGCTCCGGCCCCTCGTCGCGCTGGTTGGAGTTGAGCCATTCGGTCTCGGAGTCCAGCTCGATGGACGCGAGCGTGCCTTTGGCCCCCGGCATCATGGACACGAACCACGCGGGCATGTCGGGTATGCGCCCGACCGGTATGATGTAGACCCACATCGTCACGCCATACGCGGAGAGGCCGGGTGCCTCCATGAACACGGTGGCGCGGCAGTGGGAGTTGTCGTCGTCGGGCCACAGCTTCTCGTCGGTTCCGGCGTCTCCGTATGCGCCCGCTTCGATTGCCGCCCGCCAGACGCCACGCGCGTACCTGCGTATCCAAGCCCTGTGCCTCGCCCTCGTCGTGGAGGACACCTTGGTCAGTGAGGACATGAAATGCTCCGTCGGGATACGGAACTCCACCGCGTAACCAGTCATGCCCTTGGCTGTCCGGCCGCTTTCCGCGCCATGCCTTGGATGGATAGGAAAACAACGTCGAAAGGTTGGCAGGCATATGTCGAAGGAGCTGGAGACCGTGGCGCTGTGGCGCGACGGGGGCGGCGGACTGTGGGTGGGGCGGAGCGGGCCGGAACGCCCGTGGAACTGGCTGACGGGAACGGACGCCTCGCCGGACGACCTGCTGCTGGGCGAAAGTCGGAAGGCTGAAGGGCCCTTCGAGAAGGTCAGCCCCGACGACGTGCGCCCGTCCGCCGACCTGCCCGACCGCGACCCGCGCAACGGCCTGACGGACGAATGGCGCGTGGTGCCGGGTGACCGTCTCGTGACGTTCAAGCCCGACGCTCTGCCGGAGTCACGGCGAATCTCCGCCGTGAGGCGCAACGCCGCCGACCTGAGTCTGGTCGTCAACGACCCTGTGACCGGCGAACCCGTCTGTGTCTGTTCAATAGAAAGTGGGCCGTGTGAGCGTGTGGATGTCTTCCATGTGAGCGGCAGGTTCTGGTCCACTTCAGCGTGTGGTGAGAAACGAACACCGGCCCGTCCTGCCTGGACTAGTTTCCCGAGTTGAAAGTCAAACCGTTCGGTTTTCTCGGGAAAGGAAAGGAATGACGGTACCGGTGTCCGTACAACAACGTATCAGGGTGCTTGACGCGCATGGCATGTCATGGAGGAGCATCGCGAAAGAGGTGGGCGTGGCCCGCGACACGGTCGCGAAGTACGCCGGGAGGGAGGATTGCTCTCCCGGACCGGAGCGCTCCGTATCGCGGCCGTCGAAGCTCGATCCGTTCAGGGCGACGGTGGACGGGTGGCTGCAGGCGGACCGGTTCATGCCCCGCAAGCAGCGGCACACCGCCAAGCGCGTGTACGACAGACTCGTGTCGGAGAAGGGCTACGAGGGCTCGTATTCGCCGGTGCAGCGGTACGTGAAACGGTGGCGCGAGGAGCATCGCCTCCCGTCGGACGGGTATCTGGAGCTCAAGTGGCATCCGGGCGAGGCGCAGGTCGATTTCGGCATGGCGCAGGCCGTGGTCGGCGGGGACCGGGTCGACGTGCATTGCCTGGTCGTCACGTTCCCGTATTCGAACATGCGCTACTGCGTGGCCCTGCCCGGGGAGAACGCCGAATGCGTGTGCGCGGGGCTGCGTACGGTGTTCGAGCACATAGGCGCGGTCCCCCTGACGCTGGTGCTTGACAACGCCACCGGCGCCGGCCATCGGATCGCGTGGGACAAGGTCACCGTCGTGCACGTGTTCGAACTGTTCGTGGAGCATTACCGGCTGGAGACCAGGTTCTGCAACCCGAACTCGGGCAACGAAAAGGGCAGCGTGGAGAACGCGGTCGGGTTCCTGCGCCGCAACATCATGGTGCCCATGCTCAACGCAGAGTCCCACGGCCAACTGACCCGGTACATGCTGGAGCGTTGCGACGCGATGGCCAAGGAGACGCATTACCGCAAGGGCGCGCCGATCGGCGGCCTGTTCGCCGGTGAGAAGATGGATATGCAGCCGCTTCCCGCCAAGCCGTACGACGCGATCCGTTGGGAGGTGAGGAAGGCCGACAAGGACGGGCGTGTGCAGATCGACGGCAACTACTACCTCGCCGGCCCCTCGTGGCGCGGCTGGACTCTCGACGTGGGTCTGCGCGCGTTCGACGTGACGATCCGCACCCAGGACGGACGCACCTGTGCCAGACTGCCGCGCGTGTACGGGGATTCGCCGGCCACGGTGCGCAACCCCGCCACGCTCCTGCCCGCGTTGAGCCGCAAGACCCACGCATGGACCGATTCCACCATCCGTGACGATTTCCCCGACAAACTCAGGATCGCCATCGACCGCATGGACGCCAAGACACGCAGGACCACGTTCCGCGTCATCGCCAAGGCCAGCGCCGCGTCCGGCTTCGAGGCCGCCGTCCGGGCCGGAGAGCACCTGGTCGAACAGGGGCACGCGATCGACGAGGCCAGTGTGACCACCATGGCCCGGCGCATCGCCGCCGGCGAGAAGCCGTACGAGCAGTCGGTACCCGACCTGACCGGATACGACGTGTTCATGAAACCCCGACAGCCATGGGAAAGGAAGGAGGCCTGACCATGGGAACCCACCGTCCGCCGGTCGTCATGCCCGACATGAAACGCAGGCGCGCGTCCACCGGCGAAAGAATCGCAACGATCATGACCCTGGCCAGACGGCTGCCTCTGACCCGCCAGGTCCTCGCCGACCAGCTCGCGGACGCGACCCCCAGCCAGATGGAATTCATGGAATCGTGGATGAACGCCGAGATCGAATCCAGGGAACGCTCCAAACGCTCACGCCTGCTCAAGGCCGCCGGATTCCCCGCCGACAAGGAGCTCGGCGGCTACGACTGGACCCCGATCCGCTTCCCCGTCGACTACGGGCGCGGGCAGATCACGACCCTCGACTTCATCGCCGGCCACGACGACCTCGTCCTGTTCGGCCCTCCCGGCACCGGCAAGACCCACCTCGCCATCGCGCTCGGCAGGAACGCATGCCGCAAGGGCATACCCGCACGCTACTTCACCGCCGCAGGCCTGGTCATGCGGCTCCTCAGGGCCCAATCGGACAACCGGCTCGACCGGGAACTCGCCGCGATCGGCAGGACCCCGCTGCTCGTCATCGACGAACTCGGCTACGTGCCCATCGACGAGGACGGCAGCAGGCTCCTGTTCCAGGTCGTCACCAACGCGTACGAGACCCAGAGCATCATCTACACCACCAACATCGAGTTCAGCGGATGGGGCAGGATCTTCGGCGACCCCAACATGGCCGCCGCGATCATCGACCGCACCGTCCACCACGGACGGATGATCCGCTTCGAGGGCGAATCCTGGCGCAAGACCCACGCCCTCATGCAATAACCAATGCAATAACCAACAACCAGCAGGACCGGCCAACGCCGAAACGGCCTGAAACCCGCCGCTCACATGGACTAAAAGAAACGCCGAAACGGCCTACTCCAACTTGACAAAACACAGAAGACCGGGGTATGGACCTCGGGTCCGTTCTATTCGGCGCTGGCCGCGCAGAGGAAGGCGGACCTGCGCCGGCGCGGGTCCCGCAAGCCGCGCCGCATGGACTCGGACCGGCTTCGCGCCTGGGTGCTGGACTCGCTGCGCAGGGGGTGGAGCCCGGAACTGATCGAGGGACGGTTGAAGGCCCAGTACGCCGGCGACCCGTCGATGCGGATCAGCCACGAGTGCCTCTGCCAGTGGATCTACGCCAAGCCGCAGCGGGCGCTGGACCTGCGCCAGTACCTGGCGCGCGGCAGGAAACGCCGGACGAGGAAAAAGGGCAGGAAGGCGAAAGGGCCGCGCATCCCGATGCGCGTGCCCATCGCGGACCGGCCCGAGGCGGTCGGATCCAGGAAGGGGTTCGGCCATTTCGAGTCGGACACGGTGGTCGGCGCCGCGCCGTCGAGGCGCTGCATGAACACGCAGGTGGAGCGCAGGAGCCGCAGGCTGTTCGCCCGGCTCGTCGACGACAAGAGCGCGTCCGCCACGGCCAGGGCCGAATACGAGATCTTCAAGGACATCCCGCCGGCCGCGCGCGTCGACCGCACGTGGGACAACGGCACGGAGGCGAGCCTGCACATGCTGGTGGACGAGGCGCTGGGCATGCTCACGTACTTCGCCGACCCGTACGGTTCCTGGCAGCGTGGCAGCAACGAGAACAGGAACGGCAGGATCCGCCGCTATCTGCCCAAAGGAACCGGGTTCGAGGACTTGGCCCAGGAGGACCTCGACGCGATCGTCGGTGAGATCAACGACACCCCCATGAAGCTCCTCGGCTACAAAACGCCCAACGAGGTATGGGACGAGGAGATCGCCAAGCTACAATCGAAGGCAGCCAGCCCGAACACAAGCGTTGCGCTTACAAATTGAATCCGGGGGGCCTCATGAGCCGAGGGTGTAAGGGATAAGGTGTAAAGGGTAAGGGTTTAAAGGCGTAAGGGTGTAAGGGGACACTCACTCCTGCCGGTACAGCCGCGAATACAATCCGCCGGCCTGCAGCAGTTCGTCATGCGTACCGGATTCGACGATCTGCCCATGATCCATGACATGGATGCGGTCGAAATCCCGAATCGATGCGAGTCTGTGCGCCACGACGATGCACGCATTGTCGGAGTCGAGCAACGCCGTCATGACATGTCGCTCGGTATCGTTGTCCAGAGCACTGGTGGGTTCGTCCATAAGTAGGAAGTCCGGTCTTCCGACGACCGGATCCATCATCCCCTCGTTGATGCCGGCAACCTCGCACGCCCTGACGATGTCGTCATCCGTCAGCCACGGACGGTGCAGCGTGATATTGTCGCGCAAGGTTTCGTTGAACACCGTGGATTCCTGATGCACATACGCCAGCCTGTCGGCCTTCCATCGGCTGTCCGCGTCGTAAATCCGGCATCCGCCGTCGTTGATGGTCACCGTGCCACAGACGGGTTCGATGAGTCCGGCGAGCAGTTTCAGCAGCGTGCTTTTGCCCACGTTTGGGCTGCCGATGATGGCTGTGTCCACACCGCGGCGCAGCACCGCGCCCGCATCATAGCCCGCAATCAGCTTATCCAGCGCTGCCTTCGCGCACCCGAGGGAAGCTTCCAGCGCCCCCATCGAAAGCTCCGGTACATCTTCCTCCGGATAATCCGTATAGGCAGCGATATGTCCGGCGAGCGACACAAGGTTTTCCTGTACAGATTTTATCTTTGCGTACAGCGCTCCTTCCATGGCGGCAGCGGCGGCAGCGTCGGCCTGCCGGGAGGTAGCGTTGATCAGATCCATTACAGCTTCCGCCTGTGTGAGCGAGATACGCCCGGACAAAAACGCGCGTTTTGTAAATTCGCCCGGCCCGGCCGGAGCTGCGCCAGCCGCACAGCAGGCGCGCAGCAGGCGCGCGCTCACGGCGCTGCCGCCGTGGCAGGAAAGCTCCACCACATCCTCGCCGGTGTAGCTGTGGGGCGCGCGGAAAAACAGCGCCACGCCCTCGTCGAAAGCCTCTTCCCCTTCCACGAACGCACCGAACATAGCCGTATAGCCTTTGGCGTCCGCGACCTTTTTGGCCGGGTTGGCCGGACGGAACACCTTCGCCGCCACTTCATAGCTTTCCGGGCCGGACAGCCGCACGATGGCGATGCCGCCCGCACCCGGAGCGGTAGCAATGGCCGCAATGGTCGAATGCTGCATCTTCTCCCCTCCTTATGCGCAGATGAATACAGTATATTCTACCACGAACCGCCAAAAAAAGAAATATGCTGCGCAAAAAAGCGGCACACCGCCGGAGAGTCCGCATCGATCCTTCACTTTATTGCGCAAAAAAGGGTGTGCAGCCCCTGAAAGACTGCACACCCCGTTGCGTGTGAAAGAAAAATCAGAATGCGGCAATATCGGCCGTAGTGATGGCCTTGCCGGGCAGGGTGCGGCTGTCGGCGTTCTCCGACAGAGCCAGCTTGCCCTCGCGCAGCAGCTTGACGGCCTTCTCGTGGTCAGCCGCGTTCCAGTTGTTGCCCACGAGCTTCCAGTTGTTGTCCACGTGCGGCTCGATGGTGCCGCCCTTGACGGTGCGGATGTACTCGCCCAGCAGTTCGCGGATGCCGCCCACATCGCCGCGCACGTCGATCTCCAGCAGCTTGGGCAGCTCGTCGCCCTCCTTGAAGATGTCGGCATAAGCCAGCAGCTGGGTGGTGGCACGGTAGTTGTTGACGGCCACCACGAAGCTGTCATCGTCCTCCACCGGACGGCCATCCATCCAGGTCAGGTTCTGGATGCGGTTGCCGGGCTGCTTGGAGATGTCAAGGTCATACTTGACGCCCGCAAAGGCATCGTACAGGTAGTAGCGGACGGAAGAGTCGAATGCGATGGTCACATCGCCCGGCTCCCAGGTCTTGAAGAAGGCAGCAGACCACTCCATGAACTGACGCAGCTGCCAGCCGTTCATCTGCAGCTTGTACAGGGTGTTCTGGTAGGTGTAGATGCTTGCCATGTCGCACTTGCGGATGGTACCCTCGCGCATCTGGGAGGTCATGGAGGTCAGAGCCGTTGCGGACACCCGAGCGTCGGTGTAGTACATCTGTACCTCGTTGATGAAGTCCAGCAGAGCGGTATCCTGCACCATGGGCTGGGGCAGGCAGTCGATCTCGTTTTCGGGGGCCAGATCACCGCCGACCAGCTGGCCGATGGGGGTCACGGCGTCGTCCTTAGCGCGCTGGTCGTACTCTGCCAGCAGAGCGGTCAGCTCGGGGTCGGGAGCGTAGTCCTTGATGATCAGGTTCTCAGAGGTGCGGTCCTTCACCTTCCACTTGCCGTTCAGGCCGCGCTCGAGATAGACGTGGATGTCGGAGACGGTGGCACCGGCATTCTTGTTCTCGACCACCAGCACACCGTTGATCATCTTGTTGGGGATGCTCTTGTGGCCGTGAGCGGCGACGATGACGTCGAACTCGGGGCAGGCATTTGCCAGGTCGGTGACGCCGGAGCCATAGACGCCGTACTCATTGTCAATATCCATATGCATAACGCCGATGATGACATCCACATCGTTCTTGATCTTATCAATGATCTTGCGGCTCTCGTCCACCGGGTTGGTGACAGTCCAGCCTTCGAGGTTCTTGGCGTCCCAGCGGGTGATGTTGGGAGTGACCATACCGATGACGCCGATCTTGACGCCGCCCTTTTTGATGATGGTGTAGCCGTCCGCCAGAGGCTTGCCTTCGGGGCTGTAGACGTTGCCGGTCAGCACCTTGGCCTTCTGCTGGGAGAGCACCTTTTCCAGCGTGGCCATGCCATAGTTGTACTCATGGTTGCCGGTGACGTAGACATCGTAGCCGATGGCGTTCTGAGCAGCGATCATGGGGTGGACATCGTCGTTCAGGAACAGCTCAGCGGAGTTTGCCTGAATCGTGTCGCCTGCATCCACGACCAGCGTGGTCTTGGTGCGGTTCTCCTTGATGGCAGTTGCCTGCTGGGCCACGCTGCCGGAGGCGTCGGCCTTGTTGGCGGCGTAGTCCCAGGGGTCAAATTTTCCGTGGGTATCGCTGGTGGCAAGGATCTGCAGGTCCATGCTCCACAGGTCTTTGATGCCGGCAGCGGAAGCAGCCGGGACCAGACCGCCCATTGCGGCGGCGGTAGCCGATGCACCGGCCACGCGCAGGAAATTACGGCGGGAGATCTTATTCTGTTCCATAATAATTCCTCTCTTTTTTGCTTGGTATACACTCCGAAGCATTTGTAGCTCTAGTATAAGGCTTGCCGATATTGTTTTACAATGTGCAAATAGGAGAAAAACTTCTTCCGTAATTGGACATATTCTCCAATTTTCCGATAAGAACGACTTTTCTTCCTAAATTATTCTTTCAGATTTGCTTTTCTTCGTAAACCATCTTCATGCAAAAGATATGTAAATTTATAGTGTGCCTCGTACAAAAAAAGACCCTCCCCCTGCACGGCTTCCGCCATGCGGGAGAGGGTCTTATCCTTCAGCTTTTACAGCTCGATCTTGCCGAAGCTCAGATCCGCGAAGTCATCCACACGCTCGGTGCGCTTGGGTGCCACAGGGGCAGCATTCTCGGCGTCGCGCGGGGTGTAGGTGCGCTCAGGCACATTGGAGCGGCAGCCGCCCCGGCCGCCGCCATTGCGCGGGCCGCGGCCATTCCGGTCACCACGGCGCTCGCCGCCGCGATGATAGCCGCCGCTGCGGCCATTGCCGTTGCGGTCACGGCCGCCGCGGGGTCCGCGGGGACGTGCATTTGCGCTCTCAGCCACAGCGTTGGGGTCGGTGGAGTAGATGACCACACGGCGGTCACGGCCCTCGCCCTTGCTCTCGCTGCGGACGCCCTCCATCTTGCCGATGGCAGAGTGGATGATGCGGCGCTCGTAGGGGTTCATGGGCTCCATGGCAAAGCTGCGGCCGGTGCGGCGCACCTTGGCACCGATGCGCTGTGCCAGTGCGGTCAGGTCGCTCTCGCGCTTGTCGCGGTAGCCGGCCACGTCGAGGCCCAGCTTGATGTAGTCGCCCTCGAGGCGGTTTGCCACGAGGCTTGCCAGATAGGACAGGCTCTCCATCGTCTCGCCGCGGCGGCCGATGAGGGCGCCCATCTTCTCGCCGTCCAGACGGATGATGGTAGCCTCACCCTTCTGCACAGCGCTGAACTTGACGTCCTGTACGCCCATCTTCTCGATGACATCCTTCAGGTAGTCCACAGCGGCCTTGACCTTGGCGTTCTCCTCGATGTTGATGGGGACTTCCACCTCTTCGCCCTCGGCGGCGGGAGCTGCAGGCTCTTCCACAGCAGCGGGAGCTTCAGGGGCAGTCTCTTCGACGACAGGCTCAGCCGCCACAGGAGCAGCCTTCTCCTCCACAACGGGAGCGGGCTCCTCAACGGGGGCAACAGGAGCTGCCGCAGGCTCGTCCGGCAGCTCGACGCTGACGCGGACCTTGGCGGGAGTGAGCTTCAGGCCCAGAAAACCGGTCTTCTGGGGCATTTCCAGCACTTCGTAGCTGACGTTGATGTCGTCCTTTTCCACGCCCAGCAGAGCGCAGGCGTTGGTGCGTGCTTCATCGACCGTCTTGCCGGTCGCTTCCTGCGTACGGATCATAACCGTCAATCCTCCTTTTTGTTCTGCAGCTCGCTCAGCGGGACAGTGCGCTCGTCCTTGTAGCGCTCAGCATCCTGCTGGCGGGCATACTCGAGGCGGCGCTTGTTCATCTCGCTGGCGGAGATGTTCTTTTCCACGACCTCACCGGTCTTCTCGTCCTGGACCTTGATGGTGGTGCTCTTCACGCCGCGCTTCTCTTCCTTCCTGCGGGAAGCGATCTCGGCCTTGACCTGCTCCTTCATCTTCTCGGGGTCATAGATCTTGCGCATGACCTGGGTCTGGACGGTCATCACGATGTTGGAAATGACGTAGTACAGAGAGAATGCGCAGGGAACGGTAAAGCAGAAGAAGACGTACATCAGAGGCATCATATACATGGTCAGCTTCATGCTGCCCTGCATCTCCTGGCCGGAGGCCTTCATGCTGATGTGGGTGGAGATGAACATGGTGACGACAGCCAGGATGGGGAAGATCAGCAGGGGCAGGTTGTCTGCTGCCAGGCTGTACTGCGGCACACGGGTCAGGTCGATGCCGAAGAAGTCCATGTGCTGGCCGAACTCCGTGATGGTGTTCAGCTGGTCTGGGGTGAACACAGAGGTGACGGTGGACTCACCGGCCAGAACCTGTGCGATGATATTGGTGTCGCGGGTCACCTGCGTGAAGCTGATGCCCAGAGCGGTCATGGCATCGCCTGCGGCGGTGATGGCCTCGGCGCCGATGTGGAAGATGCGCTGCAGCGGGCGGTACACGACCTCGATGACGCCGAACATGACGAGGAAGTTGACCAGCATGGGCATACAGCCGGCGGTGGGCTTATAGCCAAACTCCTGCTGCAGCTTCATCAGCTCTTCCTGCTGCTTATCAGGCTTGTCCTTGTACTTTTTCTGGATGTCGGCGATCATCGGCTGGAAAGCGGACATCTTGGCCATGCTCTTCTGCTGGTTGAGCTGCAGAGGGATGCTGAGCAGGCGGATGACGATGGTGAAGATGATGATGTCCCAGCCGTAGTTCGGGATGAGGTTGTAGATCCACTCCATCACATAGCCGAGAGGTACACCTAGGATGTACAAAATATTCATGTCTCTGTCCATTCTGCCCCGCCTGTGGTGCGGGACGGTTATTTTTATCGTAGGACACGCCGCCCACAGTTCAGCACGTCACAAGAAGCAATTATAATAGCATTTCCTCTCAGCCTCCCCTCGCCAGGGGAGGTGGCACGGCGAAGCCGTGACGGAGAGGTCTTCCCCGTTTCAGCGCTCTTCCAAAGAGCATTGACGGAGAGGTCTTCCCCGCTTCAGCGCTCTTCCAAGGAGCATCGGCGAAGAGGTTTTCCACTTATTTTTCGTGTCTGGTGGAAAACAGAGCCGAGGCCGAGAGATGCCGGGCCGGATTTTTCCAGCGGCCCTTTTCCGGCACAGGGTCGTAGCCCCAGCGGCCCAGCGGATTGCACCGGGCGATGCGCCACGCCGTCAGCAGCAGCCCTTTGACGCAGCCGTGGGTGCGGATGGCCTCGATGCCGTACTGGCTGCAGGAGGGCGAAAAGCGGCAGTTCCGCCCCAGCCCCGGGCTGATGAATCGCTGGTAGAGCCGGATGAGCCCGCAGAGGGCTTTCTGAAAGATGCTCACGCCTCGGGCTTCCGGACCGGCGGCAGGGTGGCTGGGGGCTTTGCGCCCGGCTGTTTTGCCTTATCCGGCAGGCCGGCCTGGGCAAAGAGCTTTGCCACGATGGCGCTGAGCTGCCAGCTCTTGAGCCGGGGGGTCATGCCCCGGGCCACGAAAACGAGGTCGTAGCCGCCGATGTTGTAGTCGAGGTGTTCGTCGATGGCGGCCTTCATGACGCGGCGGGCGCGGTTGCGCTGCACGGCGTGGCCGATCTTTTTGGTGGCCGTCAGGCCCACCCGGGTGCGCTTGCTCCGCGTTTTGAGCACGTAGAGCACCAGCGCCTGGTTGACATAGGACTTGCCGCGGGCATACACACGGCCAAACTCGCCGTTGCGGCGGATGGGACGATAGCGCATCCTGTGCGCCTCCCTTCAGGTGATGTGGGAGCACCGCCCGGAAAAAAGCAATGCTCAGTGTTCAGTATAGCAAAAAAACGCCGACATGAAAAGCTCATCCGGGCGTTTTTTCTGCCAAATCTTTGACAGTTTTTTTAGGCATTGCGACTATTCACCGCAGCTTTCCGGCCTTTTTCCCGAATGCCGGGTAAAAAAATAAGACCGCCAATCCAATATCAGCGGCCTTTTTGCGCATATTCCATTCTGCGCCGGACCTGATGCATACTGCTCAGGATCAGACGGTCAGGCTCTTGCGGCCCTTAGCACGGCGTGCGTTGATGACCTTGCGGCCGTTCTTGGTGCTCATGCGGGTCAGGAAGCCATGAACTTCCTTGCGCTGACGCTTCTTGGGCTGAAAAGTTCTCTTCATGGTATATTTCCTCCGTAAAAACTCGTCCCCGGTATGGGGTCTATTCTGGTCCCAAAATGGGGACAGGCTTGCAATTCAACAGTATATCGCACACTATGGCCTTCTGTCAAGCATTTTTTTCGCTTTCCTTCAAACTTTTTTGAAAAAACTCTGTGGAGAAACTTTCAACTTTTTCACCCATTTCCCGTGGAAAACTTTTCATCCACAATATCTTGTGGCTTTTCTCCGCCTTGGACACAAGGCCGTTTCCCAGACGCAGGTATGTCTTTTTTATGTATTATAAATTACCTTATATAATATAGACGCAGGGGGATTTTTGTGGTATACTAACCTGGTATCAGCAGCATTGTTGAAAACTTCAATGGAGTGGATGTACTATGGATTCTTTCAAGGACGTTTTAGAGGCTGCCCAGAGCTACTGCAAGGCGCAGATGGCGGAGCCGACGTATAATCTCTATATCGACGGGTTGGAGCCTATCAGCTTTGAGGACTCCAGCCATATCACCCTCTCGGTGCGCAACGACTTCATCTGCAAGATCGTGACGGACCGTTATCTCGGCCTGCTCAAAGAGGCCTTCAAAACAGTGCTGGGCTTTGACGTGGACATCACCCTCGTCGTCCCCAGCACGCCGCCCCACGAAGTGGTGCTGGCCCAGCAGTACGAGGCGAACCCCGCCTCCCCGCAGGGCAACTATGAATTCACCTTCGAGAACTTCATCAAAGGCCCGTCCAACCAGTTTGCGTTTGCTGCGGCGCAGGCTGTTGCGGCCAACCCCTCCGGTGCCTACAACCCGCTGTTCATCTACGGCGGCTCGGGCCTCGGCAAGACCCATCTGCTGACGGCCATCCAGACCGAGATCAAGCGCACCCACCCCGACTTCGTCATCATGTATGTCACCTGTGAGCAGTTCACCAACGAGCTGATCGCGGCCATCCGCGCCGGCAGCACCGAGGACTTCCGGATGAAGTACCGCGTGGCCGACCTGCTGCTGGTGGACGACATCCAGTTCATCGCGGGCAAGGAGTCCACCCAGGAAGAGTTCTTCCACACCTTCAACTCCCTCCACGATGCCCACAAGCAGATCGTCATCGCATCCGACCGCCCGGCCAAGGAGATCAAGAGCCTGGAAGAGCGTCTGCGCACCCGCTTCGAGTGGGGCCTGACCGCCGACGTCCAGCCGCCGGATTTCGAGACCCGCGTGGCCATCGTCAAGCGCAAGGCGGAGCTTCTCCACCTCGACCTGCCCGAGGATGTGGCCGAGTTCATCGCCAACCATCTGAAAAATAACATCCGCCAGCTGGAAGGCGCGGTCAAAAAGCTCAACGCCTACTATATGCTCGAGGGCATCCAGCCGGTCATCAGCGTGGCACAGAATGCCATCAAGGACATCCTCAACGAGACCCAGCCCGTGCCTGTCACCATCGAGAAGATCGTGGGCGAGGTATCCCGCACCTTCAATGTCTCCCCTGCCGACATCCGCGGCACCAAGCGGAACGCCAATGTGGCCTCTGCCCGCCGCGTGGCCATCTATATCCTGCGCGAGGTCACCGGCATGAGCATGGAGGAGATCGGCCGGGAATTCTCGGGCCGTGACCATTCCACCATCGTCTACTCCCTCAAGACCATGGAGCGGGACATGAAGAATGACCAGCACCTGCGGGAGACGGTGAGCGACATCATCAAGAATGTGAAGGCTTAACGCACCAGAGCCGGTGTAAAAGTCATACTCATTCAGGGGTCAAACCCCAAAATATGGGGAGAAAGAGGAACAAAAAGGGGAAAATAGACCTAGATATTGTGGTGAAAGGCCGAAACTTTCCACTCTTTCCACATGGTTTTCAACATTCAACTTCCGTTTTTCACGGCGGATGTGGAAAAAAACACCGCTCTCCCCGATTCAACATTCCATCCACAGTTCCTCAACATCTCCGTGGAAAACCAAATCCCCGCATCCCGGCAAGGGTTTGCAGAGTTTTCCACATCTTCCCCACCCCCTACTACGATTACTACAACAAGTTCAATAAAGAAAACAGGTTTTTGCATCGGATCCCATGAGGAACGACAGCAAAACTGACGCAAAAAAGGAGAGAAGAAGATTTGAACATCATCTGCGACAAAACTCTTCTGAGTGCAGCCATTGACGGCGTATCCAAAGCAGTCACTCTGCGCTCTACCATCCCGGTACTGGAGGGCATTTTACTGAAGGCAGAAGGCTTCCAGCTGACCCTCACCGGCTACGACCTCGAAATGGGCATCGTGACCACCATCGAAGCCAATGTCAAAGAACCCGGTGAGATCGTGCTGAATGCAAAGCTCCTCAGCAGCATGATCAGCCGGATGCCGGCAGGCCAGATCACCATCCAGTCTGCCGATAATGGCAAAACCACCATCCAGAGCGGGGTGGCGCAGTTCGAGATCCAGTCCATGTCGGCCACCGATTTCCCCGAGCTGCCCAACACCGGCGCCGAGGAGACCCTGACCATCAAGACCGGCGTGCTCCGCGATATGATCGACCGCACCCTCTACGCCGTCAGCCAGGATGAGAAAAAACCTGCGCATACCGGTGAACTTTTTGAGATAGAGCCGGATAAAATGACCATCGTTGCCCTGGACGGCTACCGTCTGGCCATCGTGGAGCGGCCCGTCACTGCCGTCAAGGACATCCGGATCATCGTCCCCAGCAAGACCATGACCGAAGTGTCTCATCTGCTGCCCAACGACGACGAAGAGCCGGTCCACATCTGTGCCAACCGCCGCTACGTCGTGTTCATGACCGCCGGCTACACCATCATGAGCCGCCTCATCGAGGGCGAGTTCCTCAACTATCACAATGTCATTCCGGCAGGCAGCCGCACCCGGGTGACCATCGACACCAAGGAGTTCATCGAGACCATCGAGCGCGCTTCTCTGATTATTACAGAGCGTTTAAAAAATCCCCTCCGCATCACTTTTACAGAGGGTAAAGTCGTCGTCCGCTGCCAGACCAATCTGGGCCGCGTCGTCGATGAGTTCAACGCCGAGTGCGAGGGCGACGAGGTGGAGATCGGCTTCAACAACCGCTACCTATTGGACGCGCTGCGCAATGCCCGCACCGAGAAAGTGCGGATGGAGATCAGCGGCCCGCTGAGCCCGGTGAAAGTGCTGCCGGTGGAGGGCAATGACTTCCTGTATCTGGTCCTGCCCGTCCGCTTCAAAAACGACTGAGAGGCGTAATAAAATGCAAAAGATCCTCATCCATACCGAATTCATCAAGCTGGACGCCCTGCTGAAATATGCGGGCCTGTGCGAGACCGGCGGCGAAGCCAAGGAGCTCGTTCAGGGCGGGGCCGTGAAGGTCAACGGCGAAGTCTGCACCATGCGCGGCAAGAAGTGCCGCCCGGGCGACACCGTAGAGCTGGACGGACAGACCATCGAGATCGGGATGGGCGGCTGATGCGGCTGCTCTCTCTCGAAGTCGAAAATTACCGGAACATCGCCTCGGCCAGCCTGACGCCGGGCCGGGAGCTGACTGTCATCTGCGGCAACAACGGCCAGGGAAAGACGAACCTCCTGGAAGCCATCTGGCTGCTCACCGGCGGCAAGAGCTTCCGGGGCGGCAAGGACGCAGAGCTGGTGCGCCGGGGCGAACCCTTCGCCGTGCTCAAAGCGTCCACCCTCCGCGCACAGCAGGAAGAGCAGGAAACGGAAGAGCCAAACCGCGTCCGCCTGACGGTGGGCGCGCCGGACTCTCCCCGCCCGGGCCGGACAGTCTCGGTGAACGGGGGCGCAGTCAAGCGGGCGTCCAGCCTTGCGGGCAGCTTTCCGGCGGTGGTCTTCGACCCCGGACACCTGAGTCTCGTGAAGGGCGCGCCGGAAGGGCGGCGGAAATTTCTGGACGCTGCCCTCTGCCAGCTCTACCCCGGCTACCTGACCCTCTACCGCCGCTATGTACGGGCCTTGCAGCAGAAAAACGCGCTGCTTCGACGCTCTTCTAATGGCATTGAGCGGCCTTATGCCGAAAAGCGGGCCTTATTAGAGGTGCTGAATGTGGAGCTTGCCCAGCAGGGCGAGGCCATCCAGCAGCGGCGCAGAGCCTATCTCGCCGCCCTCTCCCCGCTGGCCTGTGCCAACTATGAGGAGCTTTCCCGCGGGGCGGAAACACTGCGTCTGCGGTATGCGGCCCAGTTCGAGCCGGGCGGTCTGGCCCAGCTTCTGCGGCAGAAAATGCCCGAAGAGCTGCGGGCCGGGCAGAGCCTCTGCGGCCCTCACCGGGAAGATCTGGACCTTCTTCTGGATGGTCAGCCCGCAAAAGTGTATGCGAGTCAGGGACAGCAGCGGAGCGTCGTGCTCAGCCTGAAAATGGCCGAAGCCGCCGCAGCGGCCTCCATCACGGGCGAACATCCGGTGATGCTGCTGGACGACGTGCTCAGCGAGCTGGACGATGGCCGCAAGCAGTATCTGCTCACCCGGATGCGGGAAAAGCAGACCTTCGTGACCAGCTGCGACGACACCGCTTTCCTCAAAACGGACGGCGAGGTCTACCGGATGAACGGCGGCGTGCTGACGAAAGTGTGATGCAATGTATGTACACCTTGGCCGCGATTATGTCCTGAACGACCGGGACATCATCGGCATCTTCAATCTGGAAACGACGACCATCTCACCCCGGGGGCGGGAGTTTCTGAACTACGCCCAGAAAAACGGGGCAGTGGTGAGCCTGTCCGATGAGCTGCCCCAGAGCTATGTGCTGGCAGATTCCCCGGTGGATACGATCTATCTCTCGGAGCTGTCGCCGGCTGCGCTCAAACGGCGCACGGAGATGAAACTGGAATAAGCCAACCAGCGATTGATCGCTTTTACAAATAGTAACGAAAAAACTAAACAAAACAAAAGGGAGAAAGGAAATGGCAGAGGAAATCATTACCAGTACCAACGCAGAAACTGCGACGGACCATGAATACAACGCCAGCGAGATCCAGGTCCTGAAAGGCCTGGAGGCAGTGCGCAAGCGCCCCGGTATGTATATCGGCTCCACCGGCGAGCGCGGCCTGCACCATCTGGTGTACGAGATCGTGGACAACGCCATCGACGAGGCTCTGGCCGGTTACTGCGACCACATCGAGGTCAAGATCCTGAAAGGCGACATCATTCAGGTCACGGACAATGGCCGCGGCATCCCCGTGGACATCCAGGCTGATACCGGTCTGCCTGCCGTCACCGTCGTCTATACCATCCTCCACGCCGGCGGCAAGTTCGGCGGCGAGAACTCCGGCTACAAGGTGGCCGGCGGCCTGCACGGCGTCGGCGCGTCCGTCGTCAACGCCTGCTCGGAGTGGCTGACCGTCAACGTCCGCCGCGACGGCCGCGAGTACGAGCAGACCTTCCGCCGCGGCGACCCGGACGGCCCGCTGAAGTGCATCGGCACCGTGGACCCCAGTGTCACCGGCACCCGCGTCACCTTCAAGCCCGACCCGGAGATGTTCAAGGACACCACCGTCTACAACTTCGAAACGCTGGAAAAACGCCTGCGGGAAGAGAGCTTCCTGAACGCCGGTGTCAAGATCACCCTGACCGACGAGCGCGAGCTCTACACCCCCGTCCTCGAGGACGGCAAGGAGGGTGAGCCCACCTACCGCACCGAGGTCATGTGCTACGAGGGCGGTATCAAGAGCTTCGTCACCTATCTGGGCGAAAAGCGCGACCTCGAGGTGCTCCACCCCAATGTCATCTATCTCAAGGGCCAGACCGACCGGGGCATGGCAGAGATCGCCTTGCAGTATAATTCCAGCTACAATGAGCTGCTGCTGAGCTTCGCCAACAACGTCAACACCCCCGACGGCGGCACCCACGAAGAGGGCTTCCGCAGCAGCCTCACCCGCGTCTTCAACGATTATGGCCGCAGCCACGGTCTGCTGAAGGACAAGGACGAGAACCTTTCCGGCGCTGACGTCCGCGAGGGCCTCATCTGCGTGATCTCCGTCAAGCTGCAGGAGGCCGAGTTCGAGGGCCAGACCAAGGCAAAGCTGGGCAATACGGAAATTCGAACCCTCGTCTCCAACATGGTCTACTCCAAGCTGATGGAGTTCTTCGAGGAGAACCCCGGCGTGGCCAAGGCTATCTTCGAGAAGGCCACCCAGGCCGCCCGCGCCCGCGCCGCCGCCAAGAAGGCCCGTGAGCTGGTGCGCCGCAAGAGCGCCCTCGAGACCAGCCGGATGCCCGGCAAGCTGGCAGACTGCCGCGAAAAAGACCCCACCCGCACCGAGATCTTCATCGTCGAGGGCGATTCTGCAGGCGGCTCGGCCAAGATGGGCCGTGACTCGGCCATTCAGGCCATCCTCCCCCTGTGGGGCAAGATGCTCAACGTCGAAAAGGCCCGTGCCGACCGCATCTACGGCAACGACAAGCTGATGCCTGTCGTGCTGGCACTGGGCTGCGGCATCGGCGACGAGTTCGATATTTCCAAGCTGCGGTATGACAAAGTGTTCATCATGGCCGATGCCGATGTCGATGGCTCTCACATCTGCACCCTGATGCTCACCTTCTTCTTCCGCTATATGCGCCCCCTCATCGAGCAGGGCCATGTCTATGTGGCACAGCCCCCGCTGTTCAAGGTGCAGAAGGGCAGCACCATCAAATACGCCTACAACGACGCCGAAATGGCCCTGCTCTCGCAGGAGATGCCCGGCGCGAAGATCAACCGCTATAAGGGCCTTGGCGAGATGAACCCGGAGCAGCTCTGGGAGACCACCATGAACCCCGAGAACCGCGTCATCGTCCGCATCACCATCGAGGATGCCGAGAAGGCCGATGAGGCGTTCACCATCCTGATGGGCGATCAGGTGGAGCCCCGCCGCCGCTTTATCGAGACCAACGCCCAGTACGCAAAGCTCGACGTGTAATTGGAGGAAACAATGGAAGAAGATTATGTGATGATACCGGGCAGCGGTACCAAGATGATCATCCGGGACGTCAAGAAGGAGATCGAAACGGCGTTTCTGGATTACTCCATGTCGGTCATCGTGGCCCGCGCCCTGCCGGATGTGCGTGACGGCCTGAAGCCCGTCCACCGCCGCATCCTCTACACCATGCACGAACGCGGCAACGACCCCAGCCATCCCTACCGCAAGTCGGCGGATACCGTCGGTGCGGTGCTGGGCTCTTACCACCCCCACGGCGACGCCTCCGTTTACGACGCCATGGTCCGTCTGGCACAGGATTTCTCTCTGCGCTACCCGCTGGTGGATGGTCAGGGCAACTTCGGCTCGGTCGATGGCGACCCCCCGGCTGCTTACCGTTACACCGAGGCCCGCATGAGCCGCATGGCGGTCGAGATGCTGACCGACATCGACAAGGACACCATCAACTGGGACCCCAACTTCGACGAGACGAAGAAAGAGCCCAGCGTCCTTCCCTGCCGCTTCCCCAACCTGCTGGTCAACGGCAGTCAGGGCATCGCCGTCGGCATGGCCACCAACATCCCGCCCCACAACCTCAGTGAGGTCATCGACGGCTGCGTGGCCTATATCGAGGACCCTGACATCGACCTGCCCGGCCTGATGGAGCACATCAAGGGACCGGACTTCCCCACTGCCGGCATCATCATGGGCCGAAGCGGCATCCGCGCCGCCTACGCCACCGGCCGCGGCAAGATCACTCTGCGGGGCCGTGCTACCATCGAAGAGACCAAGAATGGCCGCACCCAGATCATCATTACGGAAATTCCGTATATGGTCAACAAGGCCCGTCTCATCGAGAACATGGCAGAGCTGGTCAAGGACAAGCGGATCGAGGGCATCACCGGCCTGAACGATGAGACCAACCGCAAGGGGATGCGCATCGTGGTGGACATCCGCAAGGACGCCAACGCGCAGGTCATCCTGAACCAGCTGTACCAGTACACCCAGCTGCAGGATACCGTGGGCGTCATCATGCTGGCCATCGACCATAAGGTGCCGAAGGTCATGACCCTGAAACAGATGATACAGAAGTACGTCGAGTTCCAGGATGAAGTCGTCCGCCGCCGCACGCAGTATGATTTGAAGAAGGCCAAGGAGCGCGCCCACATCCTCGAGGGTCTGAAGAAGGCCACCGACATCGTGGACGAGCTCATCGCTACCATCCGCGCCTGCAAGGGCGGCATGGCCGAGGCAAAGGCCGCTATCATGGAGCAGTTCGGCTTCGATGACCCGCAGGCCGACGCAATCGTCAAGCTGCAGCTGGGCCGTCTGGCTGGTCTCGAGATCCTCAAGATCGAGGAAGAGCTGTCCGGCTTGCAGGCAAAAATCAAGGATTGGGAGGACATCCTCGCCAACGACGCTCGGGTGCTGGAGATCGTCAAGAACGAGCTGCTGGACATGAAGAAGCGCTTCGGCGACGAGCGCCGCACCGAGATCCAGTCCGTCACCGGCGAAGTGGACATCGAACACCTCATCGCCGAGGAGCAGTGCGTCTACACCCTCACCGAGGCCGGCTATATCAAGCGCCAGCTCAAGGCCACCTATCAGGCCCAGAAGCGCGGCGGCCGCGGCATCTCCGGCATGACCCGGAAGGAAGAGGACATCGTGCAGGAGATGTTCGTGGGCTCTACCCATGATTATGTCCTGTTCGTCACCGACAAGGGCCGCCTCTTCCGCATCAAGGGCTACACCATCGCCGAGGGCAGCCGCACCAGCAAGGGCAGCAACATCGTCAACCTGCTGCAGCTGGCCGAGGGCGAAAAGGTCACCAACATGCTCTGCTACCCCAAGGACGAGGACAACAAGGGCGGCTTCGTCACCATGGTCACCAGGCAGGGCCTCATCAAGCGCACCCCGCTGGAGCAGTACGCTAACATCCGCAAGACGGGCCTCATCGGCATCGCACTCAACGAGGGCGACGCGCTGGCATGGACCCGCCTGACCACCGGCAATGATATGCTCATCGTGGCTACCCGCAACGGTCAGGCCATCCGCTTCAACGAGGCCGATGCCCGCCCGATGGGCCGCAGCGGCCACGGCGTCCGCGCCATCAAGCTGGCCGAGGGCGACGAGGTCGTCGGCGTCTGCATCTGCCGCGAGGGCGGCACGGTGCTCACCGTCACCGAAAACGGCAAGGGCCGGCGCTCTGACATCGACACCTACCGCATCACCGCCCGCGGCGGCAAGGGCATCCGCAACTACGACGCCTCCAAGGACAAGGTAGCGGCCGTCAAGATCGTGGATGACATCGACGATGTGCTGCTGAGCAGCCAGGAGGGCATCATCATCCGCCTGCACGCCAACGAGATCCCCGTCCAGAGCCGCTACGGCTCCGGCGTCCGGGTCATGCGTCTGGGCGAGAACGATAAGGTGATGGTGCTGGCCCGCACCGACCACGACGACGAGGCACAGACCGAGAGCATCGAGGCCGATACCGAGGACGAGCCCACTGCCGAGCAGCTGGCGGAGATGGAAGCAGCCGATGAGGCATCGGCCGCCGAAGCTCCCGAGGCTGACACCGGCGACGAGGAATAAACCTCATTTCCACACATAAACTGACCCTGCGGGGGAGTACACGCTTTCTGCGGTGCTCTCCCGCAGGTTTTTTTGCAAAAGATCACGGTTATACTGGACAAATCCGCTGTTTGTGTGGTACGATAGCCGGACAACAAGAAAGATCCTCATGGGGGAGTAGCAGGCGCTGTTTTGCAGGCAGCGCAGCAAGTCAACACAATGACGGCCCGGGCGGCTGTCTGGCTTGCTTTCATTTGCGAGACTCATGTGCTTTGGTGCGAGTACCACGCCCATTCCACATGGAGTCAGTTTGTAAAAATCCGACCCGGAATTGGCGAAATGCGCGCCGATCCCGGGTCTTTTGTCTGCCCACCAATTCCGGTCAAATCAGGAGGCATCGTTATGGAATGGAGTTTTTTGTTTTTCTTCAACAGCGCCCTGCTGGGCGTGGGCCTTGCCATGGATGCGTTTTCCGTCTCGATGGCAAACGGTCTGCATGATCCGCAGATGTCCCGCCGCCGGGGCGTCCAAATCGCAGGTACCTTCGCCATCTTTCAGGCTGTCATGCCCATGACGGGCTGGGTCTGCGTCCACACCATCGTGGAGCTGTTCTCTTCGTTTGAACAGTTCATCCCCTGGATCGCCCTCATCCTGCTGGGCTACATCGGCGGCAAGATGCTCATTGAGGGCATCAAGGGCGAAGAGGCTGAGGAAGCCGCTGAGCTGAGCGCGGGCGCACTCTTCATGCAGGGCGTGGCCACCAGCATCGACGCGCTGTCGGTGGGCTTCACTATCTCGGAGTACGGCTGGTTCATGGCACTGGTCTGCTCCCTCATCGTGGCGGCCGTCACCTTCTTCATCTGTGAAGCCGGCCTTGCCATCGGCAAAAAGTTTGGCACCGAACTCTCCGGCAAAGCCTCCGTCCTCGGCGGCGTCATCCTCATCGGCATCGGTCTGGAGATCTTCATCTCCGGCATCATGGGCTGAGAAAAACAGCAGCGCCCCTGCACATTTGTGCAGAGGCGCTTTTTTGTTCCCCATGGAACGTCATTCAAAATAATCGGCGTATTCCTCGGTGAGCTTGGAGCCCAGACGGCGGATGCCGCCGTAAAGGTGGCGTTCCACCAGCGGCTCAAAGGCCGCGAGGTCGCACCGCTCGATGGCGTCGATGAGATTGTGGTGGTCGGCCACCACCTCGGCGAGCCCGCCGGTGGTCAGGGTGTCCAGCATCCGAAAGCGGCTGTAGTCGGCGTGGGCATTCTGCAGGGTCCGCCAGAGGTACATCTTGCCCATGGCGGAGAACCACGTCTCGTGGAGCCGGGTGTCAGCCTCATAAAGGCGGTTGAAGTCCAGCGTTTCGGCCTTGGCCAGTTCGTCGTAGGCGGCGGCACGCTGGCGGATGAGGGCGCGGTGCTCCGGTGTGCAGTGGGGCGCAAAGTCCCGCAGGACCCGGGCCTCTACCGCGATGCGCTCATAGATCAGCTCGTCCACGATGTCCCGGTTCAGCCGGGTGACGGTGGTGCCTTTGTACGGCACGATCTTCACCAGCCCGTTCTCCTGCAGCCGCTGCAGCACCACCCGGATGAGGGAGCGGGGCGCGCCGAAGCGGGTGCAGAGCGGGTTTTCGCTCAGCGAACAGCCGGGCCGGAGGGTCAGATCGATGATCTCCCGCTCGAGGACGGCGTATATTTCAGAATCTGTTTTATACTGTTGTTCCATTGTCATTTTCCTGTCTGATGCCCCAAGCGGGCCATGTCCCGGGGACCGGGAGGCGGAAGTCCATTTCCTTTCCGGTGTCGGGATGGATGAAGCGGAGCCGGGCGCTCTGGAGCGCGATGTCTCCCTTGATGCGGCTGCCGTATTTGCCGTCGCCCCAGAGCGGGTGGCGGCGGGACGCGAACTGCACCCGTATCTGGTGGGTGCGCCCGGTGTGGAGGGTGATGTCCGCGAGGCTGGCGCTGCCGTCCGGGGCGGAGGCAGAAATGCGATATTCCAGCACAGCCTCCTTCACGCCCTTGCGCGGACGGCTCACCGGAAAAACACGGCCTTTCCGGCTGTCCTTGAATAAGTAGTCCCGCAGGACGCCTTCGGCGGGCAGCTTTTCGTCCGGCCCGCCCGCGATGAGGGCGCGGTATTGTTTCACGAAAGGCGGCGCGTCCGGTGTGCCGGCGTCAGGCTCGGCCCGGCCATCCTGTTCGGCATAAAACTGCTGGCTCTGCGTCACCTGCCGGCTGAGGGCGGCGGCTGCCTGCGGGGTCTTCGCGTAGACCATCAGACCCGACACGCCGGTGTCCAGCCGGTGGATGACGCCCACATAGGCGTCGGGCCTGCCCCAGAGCTTCCGCAGGGCGGCGGGTACGCCGTCCTCGCTGGAAAGTCCGGCGGGCTTGTCCAGAACCAGGAGGGCTGTATCTTCGTAGAGTATCACAGCCTGCCCTCGTCCACCAGCGCCTTGAGCTTGAGCACGCCCGCGATGGTCTTGCCGTCCTTGATCTCGCCGCTCATGACCATCTCGTAGGCTTTTGCCAGCGGGATGCGGTCGGGCGTCAGGAACTCGTCGTCGTCCAGATGCATCTGGGTGGTGTGCAGGCCGGTGGCCACCCACATATAGATGATCTCGGTGTCATAGCCCACCGTGGGGTAGAACTCGCCCAGCGGGGTGTAGTGGTCGGCGGTCAGGCCGCACTCTTCGCTCAGCTCCCGCTTGGCGGCTTCGAAGGGGTCTTCGCCCTTTTCCAGCTTGCCGGCGGGCAGCTCCCACAGCTCCTGCTGCATGGCGTAGCGGAACTGGCGCACCATGCAGAGGGTGCCGTCCTCAAAATACGGTACGATGCAGGCCCCGCCGTGGTGGTGGACCACCTCCCGGATAGAAGTCTCGCCGTTTTCCAGCAGAGCCACGTCTTTGGTCAGCGTGACCACCCGGCCCTCAAAGAGAACTTCGCTCGAGAGCGTCTTTTCAAAATGTGCAGCATCCATCGTTTTGTGCCTGTCCTTCCCTGCGCTGTGCAGCGCATGATACTATAGATAAAGTTTACGGCAGAATCTGTACAAATGTCAATTATAAATTTAGAATTTTGTAAGAAAAAGCCTCATGGATGCTGGATTTTGGAGCATAACACCGTCATGGATGCAGCAAAGAACACATCTGTAAAAAAGCGCTAAAAAAATTCTTGAATTTTTGTTGTGTTTTTACAGTCGGTTTGCGTTGCCTTTACCGGCGGAATTTGCTATTATATTAGATGAGCAATAGTGCCTTCATGGGGTTCTCCGGCCCCGGGCAGGGCTATTGCCCTTGATGAGCGTGTGCTTTTGTGGAGTTCTCCGGCTCCGGCGAAGTGCGGCGCTTATCAGTCGAGCAATACGTTTTTCAAAGGAGTTCTCCGGCTCCGGTAAAAAGACGTTTGCCCCGCGCAGAAGGTACCAAATTCTGAATGGAGGAAGAAAAATGCCTAGAGCAAAGCAAACCATGGATGGCAATACCGCTGCCGCTCATGTAGCATATGCCTACACGGACGTGGCTGCCATCTACCCCATTACCCCCTCTTCTCCGATGGCTGACTTTGTGGACCAGTGGTCCGCTCAGGGCCAGAAGAACATCTTCGGCAACCAGGTCAAGGTCGTCGAGATGCAGTCTGAGGCAGGCGCTGCAGGCGCTGTGCACGGCTCTCTGGGTGCAGGTGCTGTTACCACCACCTTCACCGCTTCTCAGGGCCTGCTGCTGATGATCCCCAACATGTACAAGATCGCTGCTGAGCAGCTGCCCTGCGTGTTCGATGTTTCTGCACGTACCGTTGCTACCCAGTCCCTGAACATCTTCGGTGATCACAGCGACGTTATGGCATGCCGCCAGACCGGCTTCGCAATGCTGGTCGAGAGCAGCGTGCAGGAAGTCATGGACCTGTCCCCTGTTGCCCATCTGGCAGCCATCGAGGGCAAGGTTCCCTTCCTGAACTTCTTCGACGGCTTCCGTACTTCTCACGAGTACCAGAAGATCGAGAAGTGGGACTACGCCGACCTGAAGGAAATGTGCAACATGGAGGCTGTCGAGGAGTTCCGTGCAAAGGCTCTGAACCCCGAGCACCCCAAGATGCGCGGTTCCCACGAGAACGGCGACGTGTTCTTCCAGCATCGTGAGGCCTGCAACTCTGTCTACGACGCACTGCCCGCAGTCGTCGAGAAGTACATGGCCAAGATCAACGAGAAGCTGGGCACCAACTACGACCTGTTCAACTACTACGGCGCACCCGATGCCGATCGCGTCATGATCGCTATGGGCTCTGTCTGCGACGTTGCTGACGAGGTCGTCGATTACCTGAACGCTAAGGGCGAGAAGGTCGGTATCATCAAGGTCCGCCTGTACCGTCCCTGGGTGTCCTCCGCTCTGCTGAAGGTCCTGCCTGCTACCGCTAAGAAGGTCGCGGTTCTGGACCGCACCAAGGAGCCCGGCTCTCTGGGCGAGCCCCTGTACCTGGATGTCGCAGCTACCCTGCGTGAGGCTGGCAAGAATGATGTCATCCTGACCGGCGGCCGTTACGGTCTGGGCAGCAAGGACACTCCCCCGTCCTCCATCTTCGCTCTGTTCAAGGAGCTGGAGAAGGATCAGCCGAAGGAGCGCTTCACCCTCGGCATCACCGATGATGTCACCGGCCTGTCTCTGCCTGAGGTCAAGCCCGCTCCCATCACCGCAGCAGCTGGCACCAAGGAGTGCAAGTTCTGGGGTCTGGGCGGCGACGGTACCGTCGGTGCGAACAAGAACTCCGTCAAGATCATCGGCGACCACACGGATAAGTATGTTCAGGCATACTTCCAGTATGACTCCAAGAAGACCGGCGGCGTGACCATCAGCCACCTGCGTTTCGGCGACAAGCCCATCCGCAGCCCCTACTACATCAACCAGGCTGACTTCGTGGCCTGCCACAACCCCGCTTACATCCACATGGGCATGAAGATGGTCCAGGATGTCAAGCCCGGCGGCGTGTTCATGATCAACTGCCAGTGGAACGATGAGGAGCTGGGCCATCACCTGAACGCTGAGGCCAAGAAGTACATCGCTGACAACAACATCCGGCTGTACACCATCAACGCCATCGACAAGGCTATCGAGATCGGTATGGGCAAGCGCACCAATACCATCCTGCAGTCCGCTTTCTTCAAGCTGGCTGACGTTATGCCCATCGAGGACGCCGTCAACTTCATGAAGCAGGCAGCTCAGAAGAGCTACGGCAAGAAGGGTCAGGACGTCGTTGAGATGAACTGGAAGGCCATCGATGCCGGTGTTGACGCCATCCACAAGGTGGACGTCCCCGCTTCCTGGTCCAACCCCGAGGCCGATCCCGCTCCGAAGGAGCTGTCTGGCCGTCCCGAGCTGGTCAAGCAGATCCGCAACGTCATGGAGCCCATCGCTCGTATGGACGGCGACAGCCTGCCTGTCTCTGCTTTCGTTGCTAACGCAAACGGCGAGTGGGAGCAGGGCGCTTCCGCTTACGAGAAGCGCGGCACCGCTGTGAACGTCCCCGAGTGGGATGCTGCAAAGTGCGTTGGCTGCAACCAGTGCGCATTCGTGTGCTCTCACGCAACCATCCGTCCCTTCCAGCTGACCGCTGACGAGCTGGCAGCAGCTCCCGCACAGACCAAGAGCCGCGACAACAAGCCCGCTAACGAGTACAAGTTCGTTATGGCTGTGTCTCCTCTGGACTGCATGGGCTGCGGCGAGTGTGTCACCGTCTGCCCCACCAAGGCTATCCAGATGGTTCCTCAGGAGTCTCAGGCCGATCAGCAGGCAGTCTTCGACTACTGCGTCGCCAACATCTCCAAGAAGCCCTCTAAGTTCGCAGACGACACCGTCATTGGCTCTCAGTTCAACCAGCCGCTGCTGGAGTTCTCTGGCTCCTGCGCAGGCTGTGCTGAGACCTCTTACGCACGTCTGATCACCCAGCTGTTCGGCGAGAAGATGTACATCTCCAACGCCACCGGCTGCTCCTCTATCTGGGGCGGTACTGCTTCCATCTCTCCGTACACTGTCAACAAGGACAGCGGCCGCGGTCCTGCATGGTGCAACTCCCTGTTCGAGGATAACGCAGAGCACGGCCTGGGCCTGTATCTGGGCCAGAAGACCGTCCGTGAGAACCTGATCAAGCGCATCGCTGAGGTCGCTGGTTCTGACAAGGCTTCTGCTGAGCTGAAGGCTGCCTTTGACGAGTTCATGGCAACCAAGAACAACACCAAGGCGAACGATGCCCCCGCTAAGGCTCTGATCGCTGAGCTGGAGAAGGCTGCTGCCGCTGGCTGCGCCGAGTCCGCTGAGATCCTGAAGAGCAAGGAGTTCATCGCCAAGAAGTCCGTCTGGATCTTCGGTGGTGACGGCTGGGCATACGACATCGGCTTCGGCGGTCTGGACCACGTCCTGGCTTCCGGCGAGGATGTCAACGTCATGGTCTTCGATACTGAGATGTACTCCAACACCGGCGGACAGGCATCCAAGGCCTCCAACATCGGCGAGGTCTGCCAGTTCGCTGCTGCTGGTAAGGAAATCAGCAAGAAGAGCCTGTCTGAGATCGCTATGACCTATGGTTACATCTATGTTGCTCAGATCGCTCTGGGCGCTAACATGAACCAGGCTGTCAAGGCTATCGCAGAGGCTGAGGCATACCCCGGCCCCTCCCTCATCATCGGCTACGCTCCCTGCGAGCTGCACGGTGTTAAGGGCGGCATGACCAACTGCCAGAACGAGATGAAGAAGGCAGTTGAGTCTGGTTACTGGAACCTGTTCACCTTCAATCCGGCCAACAAGGCTCAGGGCAAGAACCCCTTCACCCTGACCTCCAAGGCTGTGGATGCCGAGAAGTATCAGGCCCTGCTGGCAAACGAGACCCGTTACAGCCGCCTGACTCGTGCATTCCCGGAGCGTGCAAAGCAGCTGTTCGCTCGCAACGAGCAGGTCGCAAACGACCGTTACGAGCATCTGACCCGCCTGGTCGAGCTGTACAAGTAAGCCAAAGTCCTTTTGACTCCGGCTGGAATTTTGCCGCAGCGGCACCTTAGTCCCGAAAGGGCGGCTGCTCCGTGCTGGCGATTACTGCGCAACGCAGCAGTACGAAACTGCGGCCCCGGCCAGAGAAGAAATAACAGGCTTATTTCTACGCAGAGACTGGAGCTTTGTACTCCAAACTGATTTCAACTCTCTGCCCGCGTCCGAACGCGTCGGGGCGGGCAGAGCCTGAAATACCAAAGCGCCCGCGAGGGTCCTTGAAAGCATACTTCGCGTGTGTCAGGAGCATAAGGTCTGTTCGCAGATACCTTGCCCCGCCTGCTGCATAAGACCTGCTTGCAGGTATCTTGCCGCAGTCAAAAACGGATCCCGTTTTTAGCGCCCCGCTCACTGGAAACAGTGTCCGGAGCGTATTTTTGTGTCTTTTACACTTTCTTCATAGGTTTTTCATGAAATCCGGTGCGGAATCTGCTATACTACAGCCATGAGGATTCGGGGCCGCAACCGATTCCTTGTACATGATTCCTCCTCACACCAAAGCAATATCCAAACACAGCGCCCTTTCCGGTGAAGCCGCAAGCACCGGGGAGGGCGCTGTGCGTTTTTCTGCGTCAATATTCCGGAAATGGACGCCTTACAGGGTTGACCGGGCATTTGAGTGGAGATATAATAAACTTATAGGCTAAGAAACTTAGCAAAACGAATTTGTGGAGGTGAACGCAGGACAATGGACCCGGATCATAGTCGAAGACGATGGAATGATGCGGCCGGAGCGACCGCGAAGGGTGCTGCGTTCGCCTTTTTTGTACGCTGAACAGCGGAGTATCCGCTGTCCGGCTGCCGTACAAAAGAGGCGCAGCTTTGCGCGTGCAGACGGGCAGTGCGGCCCGGGGTCTGCGGCGCAGGAGCGGCGCTTTTTGCGTTGATGCGGCTGTGTCCTCCTGAGACAGAAAAGAGGAGGAACACAAATGGAAGAAAAAAAGAAGACCCCGGAGCGCGAAGAGGAACAGGCTCTTCCGGTGCAGGAGCTGCCCACGGATATTCCCGCTGAGGTGCGCCAGAAGCTGGCCGAAGACCTGAACGAGCAGGCCACCGAAGACCTCAAGCAGGACGTCCGCGAGGCCGAAAAAGAGGAGGCCAACGACGAAGAAGTCAAGGCCAACCCCGAGATGCTGACCAAGAGCCGTCTGCTCAAGCTGCTCGTCAAGAAGCAGTACGTCAAGCTGCGCGAAGTGACCGAGGAAGAGCAGCCCGCCGACCTGGCCGAGCTGCTGGAAGAGCTGGACGAGAACAACCGCCTCGTGGTGTTCCGTCTGCTGAAAAAGGACGTTGCAACGCAAGCATTCGCCTATATGTCCGATGAGGCCCGCGACGACCTCGTGAATGCGTTCTCCGACGTCGAGCTGGTGAGCGCCATCGAAGATATGAGCCTTGACGACGCCGCCGACCTGCTGGAAGATATGCCCGCAGGCGTGGTCAAGCGGGTGCTGGAAAAGTCGTCCCGCCAGACCCGTGAGAGCCTGAACAAGCTGCTGAACTACCCCGAGAGCTCTGCCGGCAGCCTGATGACCCCCGAATACGTCCGTCTGCGGCAGGAGATGACCGTCAGTGACGCCTTCGCCGCTATCCGCAAGCAGGGTGAGAACGCCGAGACGGTCTACACCTGCTATGTGGTGGAGCGCAACCGCCTGCAGGGCGTCGTGTCGGCCCGCAGCCTGCTGCTGTCTGACCCCTCTACCCCCATCGTGGACATCATGGACGACAATGTCGTCACCGTGAAGGTCACGGATGACCAGGAGTATGTGGCCCGCGAGATGCAGCGCTACGACTTCACCGCGATGCCTGTTCTGGACAACGAGGGCATGTTCGTCGGTATCATCACCATCGACGACGCGATCGACGTCCTGACCGATGAGAGCACCGAGGATATGCAGAAGATGGCAGCGATTCTGCCCGACGACGATGCCACCACCTACTTCGGCACCAGCGTCTGGACCCACGCCAAGCAGCGTATCCCCTGGCTGCTCATCCTGATGCTCTCTGCTACCTTCACCGGCATGGTCACGACCCACTACGAAGAGGCTTTCGTCAGCCTGCCCCTGCTGGTCTCCTTCATGCCCATGCTGATGGATACCGCCGGCAACTGCGGCAACCAGATCAGCACCCTGATGGTCCGCGGCCTCGCTCTGGGCGAGGTGGAGCCCAGCGACTTCCTCAAAGTTCTGGGCAAGGAGCTGCGGGTCTCCGCCATCGTCGGCGCTGTGCTGGGCATCGTCAACGGCCTGCGCATCTACCTGATGTACACCTACCTCTACGCCGGCCAGTATGACAATGTCATCGGCTACGCAGTGGTCGTCAGCGTGTCGCTGTTCTTCAGCGTCATCCTCGCAAAGCTGGTGGGCGGCATGCTGCCGCTGGCCGCCAAGAAGCTGGGCGCCGACCCGGCCATCATGGCGACCCCCTTCATCACCACCATCGTGGACGCCTGCAGCTTGATCCTCTACTTCCAGATCGCACAGGCTGTCTTCCGCGGCATGATGTAAATACACAAAAACGCCCCTGCTCAGGAAGTGCTGAGCGGGGGCGTTCTGCGTTCTGGATACAACAAGGCCCCCGTCTGGCGCTTGCGGCGACGCCAGAGGGGGCCTTGCTGTTTGGGGTATTGCTTTGGTGTGAGGAGGAATCATGTGCAAGGGGCGGTTGCGGCCCCGCACCCTTGTGAGCTATAGTATACCCGAATTACCGGCTGAAATCATGTCTTTCCTGTGAAAGATTTGTTAATCGGCCTGTGAAATTTTTGGGGAGAAGGATGCTTATTTTTCAGCATGAGAGCCCAGCGCCGCGTGCTGACGGCCCATCTCCACATAAGCTTTTGCGTTCTCGATGTTGTGGGCCAGCTGGTCGTCCCGGATGGTCTTGATGACCCGGGCAGGCACGCCTACCGCCACCGAGCTGTCGGGGATGACCATTCCTTCAGGCACCAGCGCCCCGGCCCCGATGATGCAGTTTCTGCCCACGACGGCGTGGTTGAGGATGGTAGCATGCATCCCGATGAGGCTGTTGTCCCCCACCGTGCAGCCGTGGACGATGGCGCTGTGGCCTACGGTGACGTTTTTGCCCAGAACGACCTGCCCGCCGGGGTCGCAGTGGAGCACGGCGTTGTCCTGCACGTTGCTGTTCTCGCCCAGTATCAGCGCGCCCTCGTCGGCCCGCAGTACAGCTCCGTACCAGATGTTCACGCCCCTGCCCAGCGTCACGTCGCCCAGCACCGTCGCATTCGCCGCCACAAAGACAGCACCCTCATCCCGGGGCATTTTTCCACCAAAGGAGAGCATCATTGTTGAAAAACCACCTTTCTCTTTTGCTTCATTTATGGTATTCTTTATTATAGCTCTTATTGTCGGAGCAAGGAAGCCCCCAAGCTTCCGAAGGAGTATCAATTTATGCAGTTTCATCCCTTTGCGCGGCGGCTTCTGGCTCTGGTCCTGACCGCTGCATTCATGACCACAGCGGCGCTGTCCGGTTTCGCCGTCTACGCGATGCCCATTCAGGCCGCCTACCCGCAGGAATCCATCTACCTCTTCGATGCCGACACCGGCGAAGCTCTTGTGGAGCAGAACCCCGACCTTCCCCGCTGCGTCGCCAGCCTGACCAAGATGATGACGGCCCTTCTCGTGCTGGAAAGCGGCACCGACCTCAATGCCAGCATCACCATCCCGGCCAGCCTCACGCCGGAACTTCAGTCCATCCGGGCTAACCGGGGCCACACCATCGGCCTGCAGGCCGGCGAGACGGTGCGCCGCATCGATATGATGTACGCCATGCTCCTGCCCAGCGCCAACGACGCGGCCAGCGTGCTGGCCGTCGATACCTCCGGCAGTCTGGCCGCCTTCGCGGCTCAGATGAACGTCCGGGCCAGTCAGCTGGGCTGTAAGGCCACCCATTTCACCTGCCCCCACGGCCTCTACGACGGCGGCAACTACTCCACGGCCCGCGATATGGCGAAGATCGCGCTGGCCTGCTATGCGGACCCGACCTACCGCCAGATAGCGGACACGGTGTCCTATGAACTGCCCGCCACCAACGTGCATCCGGCCCGGACGGTCACGACCACCAACAAGCTTTTGCAGCCCGGCAGCGGCTATTACCGCAGCGATGCCCACGGCATGAAGACCGGCTTCACCACCCAGGCCGGGCGGTGCTTCGTCACCTTTGCCCGGCAGGACGGCCATACGTACGGGCTGGTCATCCTGGGCTCGAACTCCCAGAATATCTTCCGGGAGGCGGCAGAGCTGTTCGACTGGGCCTTTACCAGCCCCGAACTGCACCCCGTCCCGGCGGAGCCCGAGGCCGAACCCGGGAAGCACGGGCTGAGTGCATTCTGGCACAAAGTGTTTGGCTGATGTTTGAATGTTAAGGAGGACAAGCCTATGAATCGACCCACCTTCCTGCGCCGGAGCACGGCGCTGCTGCTCACGCTGGTGCTGATGGTCTGCGCCGCCCTGCCCGGGTTTGCCGCTTATCAGATGCCCATCCAGACGGCCAGCGACACCGAGTCGGTCTATCTCTTCAATCTGGATACCGGCAAGCCCATCCTCAGGCAGAACTCCGACCAGCAGCGCTACATCGCCAGCCTCACCAAGATGATGACGGCCCTGCTCTTCCTCGAGAGCGGCAAGGACATGAACGCTGAGATCACCATCCCCACCAGCCTGACCCAGGAGTTCAAGGACATCCAGAACGCCAACGGCTCCACCATGAACCTCCGCATCGGCGAGACGGTGCGCCGCATCGACCTGCTCTACGGTCTGCTGGTGGCCAGTGCCAACGACGCGGCCAGCGTCATCGCCAGCGACGTCTCGGGCGGCGACCTGACGGCCTTCGTGGCCCAGATGAACGCCCGCGCCAAGGAGCTGGGCTGCACGGATACCACCTTCTCCTGCGTCCACGGTCTGTACGACTACGGCAACGTCTCCACGGCAGAGGACCTTGCAAAAATCGCCGCCGCCTGCTACGCCAACGAGACCTATATGCAGGCCGCGAACACCCTCACCTATACGCTGCCCGCCACGAACCTGCACCAGAACGAGCGGACCATCAAGTCCACCAACCTCATGCTGGACCCGGAGTATGCCTATCACCGCGACTATGTCCGGGGCATGAAGACCGGCTTCACCACCCTCGCAGGCCGGTGCTTCGTCACCTTTGCCCAGCGGGACGGTCACACCTACGGCCTCGTGGTGCTGGGCAGTGATATGAACAACATCTACCGCGAGTGTGCGGAGATTTTGGATTGGGCCTTCTCGAGCTTTTCTGACCGTCAGCTCGTGGACACGGAGACGGTGCTCACCACCATCCCGCTGACCAAGTGCCGCACAGAGGAAGCCGTGGAGCTCTACGCCGCCAGCGGCCTCAGCGGCTACGGCCATGCCGACGATGAAGTGACCTTCGAGTTCTCGGTGCCGGAGAGCACTTCGGCCACCGTCAAGGAGGGGGCTGTGCTTGGTACGGCCACCGTCTACCTCGACGGCTACGAGATGGGAACGGTGGACCTCGTGACCCACAAAGAATATGTGTCTGACTTTCGCTCCGACACCAAAACGACCCTTCTTCTCATGGCCGCGCTCATCGGCATCCTCATCGTGCTGGGCTTCCTGACGATGGTGGCCGGCGGCGGTTCGCTGAACCTGCGGCGGCGGAGTCGGTCCCGCAGAAGATGATCGGATCAAATAGCAATCGCAAAAGCTCCCCGGAAGGGGAGCTTTTGCTTTATCCAAGCTTCGCTGCAAGAACGGAAAGGGTGATCTTGGGGTTCACCTGCGCGGCGAGCCGCTGAATGGCCGCATCGGCCAGCGAGAGGGCGCGGCGGGCGGCGTCACCCGTCAGAGGGGTGCTGGCACACCCCCGGAGCCCGGCGGCGGCCACGGCCCGGAAATCGCCCAGCAGGGCTGCTGCTGCGGCCTTGTCCTTCTCGTACCCGGCCAGAAGGACGGCGGCGGCATAGCTGTCGTGAGCCGCCGCGGCCTTGGCCAGCGTCAGGGCCTCTTCCACCTGTTCCCGGCGGGCGTCGTCCCGGGCGGCGGCAAGCACTGTGCCGATGTGGCCGTCGAACAGCTCACTGTAGAGCCGGGCCTGCTTTTTGTCCACGCCCTGCCCGATGCACCACCGGGCGCATTCCTCGGGGCTGATCGGGGCCACGGCAAAGCTGACGCAGCGGCTGCGGATGGTGGGCAGCACACCGGCCAGCGAATCTGCCGTCAGCAGGAAGAGCACGCCTTCCGGCGGCTCCTCCATCACCTTCAGCAGGGCGTTGGCGGATTCCTCGTTCATCCGCTCCACATGGTAGAGCAGGACGGCGCGGCCCTCGGCGGAGAGGCTGGTATTGAAAATTTCGGTGCGCATGGCCTTGACCTGACTGACGAGATACCGCCCGCCCGAGCCCATGCCGGTGACGGAGATGGCCTCCCGCACCACGCCGGTCTCGATGCGGCCGCTGTCGCGGTCGCCGGCTTTGCCCACGGCACGGCAGCATTCGCCCCGCAGAAGGGCCTCAGCAGGTGCGCCGCCTGCCGGGTAAAGATAGTCTGCCGCCACGCACCGGGCCGCGTAGCCCGCGCCCAGGCCCGTCTCGCCCACCAATAACACGCTGTGGGTCAGGCGGCGGCTGCCCAGCATCAGGCGGACGCTGTCTTTCAGGGCCGCGTTGCCCGCAAGGCGGTCTATCATCATGTGCGGCTCACCTCCGGTTCTTCCGCTTCCACTGCTCCCGGCGTATCCACGCCCGGACGCTGCGCAGTGCCTGCGGCCCGAAGAAGAGTACAAACCCCAGCATACTCAGCAGATAGCTCACCTTATACAGCCACCCGGCAGTCAGGAAGCTGAACAGCCACATGGCAGCGGCGAAGAGACCGAAATACTTCACCCTTACCGGGATGACGAAGAACAGCAGCACCTGCACCTCGGGGTAGAGCATGGCGAAAGCCAGCAGCAGCGACAGCGACAGGCAGTAGGTGTCGGCGGGGATGCCGGTGACGAGACAGCCCAGCGCGGTGCCGAGCATCCCCAGCAGGAAGTAGAGGTTGAAGCGGAAATCGCCCCACTCCTTTTCCAGCGCCGTGCCGATGAACCATGTGAAGTAGATGCCGAGGATGACGCTCAGCGGCCCGCCCCCCGAAAACGGGATAAAGACGAAGGTGATGAGCCGCCACACCTGCCCCATCAGCAGCAGGCTCTGGCTCAGGCCGAGATAGACTGAGATGAATTGGTTGACGAACAGCTCGATGGCGTAGACTAAAATCTGTCCGCCTACGATGATGGAGATGAGGTTGGGGATGCAAAAGCGGCCGTATTTCCGCTCAAGGTGGGAGATCCAGTTCATAGGCAGACGCCTCCGTGAAAAGAAATTTTTGCGGCCCATGTCCGGGGCCGTTTTCTGTCTTTCATTGTATCATGTTTGCCCGGCCCATTCAAGAAAATCCGTGGGAAGTGCGGGATTCCATTTTGGTGCGTTATCGGAAGAGTATCCCGGTTGGAATGATTTTTTAACTTTTTCCACTGGGTTTTCCACCGATTTTGTGAAAAAGAAGTGGGGTTTCCCACAGTGTTTTCCACTTTTTCCACCGAGTTTTCCACAGAAAATTGAGCTTTGGGTTATACACGATGTATTCTAAAACGGGAAAAGAGGGAAAATCTGGGGAGAAAAGAGGTCACAGAGCCTTTTTTTGAAAAGGAAGTCGAGGCCAAAAATTTATTTTCTGCGGCGTTTCGCGCTTGGGGCAAAAGCGCCTCTCCCCTCTGGAATTTTTGGCACAGGAGTTTTCCACAAACGCTGCCCGGCAAAAACCATGTGTGGAAAACCGTGGGAAAACCCGGGTTTTCCACAAACTTCGCAGGGAGAAAAGAAGAGCGCCCCCGGGGCCGGACGGCCCGCAGAGGCGCTGGAATTCTGGAAAATTTATACGGCCCCGTAGATGCCGTGGACGGAGACTTCTCCGGTGAAGACCTTCTCCTCGCCGCTGTCGGTGCGGACGATGAGCCGGCCGTCGGCGTCCACATCGATGGCTGTGCCGCTGCCTGTGCCGCCGCCCGGCAGATCGAAGGTGACGTGGCGGCCCAGGTTGACGCAGGCCGCCTTGTACTCGTCCCGGAAGGGAGCGAAGCCCTCCCGCGCGAAGGTGTAGAGCGGACGGTCAAAGCCGAAGTCCGTCAGCGCCTCGGCCAGCCACTGGGGGTCGGCGGCAAGGTCCACCTTCGCGCCCTGCAGCTCGAGGGAGGTGCCGTTGGGCAGGTTTGCGGCGTCGAAATAGCTCTGGGGCTGTGCCAGATTGATGCCGATGCCGCAGACGATGCCCCGGCCCTGCATCTGGCAGCCGTAGCTGACGCTCTCGCAGAGGATGCCCACGATCTTTTTGCCGTTCAGCAGCAGGTCATTGGGCCATTTTATCCGGCAGTCCACGCCGTAGCGCTGGGCCAGCTGATCGCGGACGGCGAGGCTTGCCAGCAGCGGCAGGGTGGCAGGCTGGGCCAGCGGCTCCCGGATGACCGCCGTGTAATAGAGGGCGCGGCCCTCGGCGTTCACCCAGCTGCGGCCAAGACGGCCCCGGCCCGCGGTCTGATTGGTGGTGTATACCGCGCCCACCGGGCCGAACTCTTCAAAATGCTCTTTTGCGTAAGCGTTGGTGCTGCCGCACTCGGACAGCCAGCGCACCTCGTTGATGCTCATGCTTTGGGTACCTCTTTGTGCTCGTGGCTGACCACCTTGCCGTCGGCAAGGGTCAGGATGCCGTAGGTGTTGGGGCCGGTGTAGCACCGGCCGCAGGAGCCGGGGTTGAACAGGAATACCCCGCCCCGCTCTTCTGCCACCGGGATGTGGGTGTGACCGAAGAGGGCGACGTTCGCGCCCCGGGCTGCGGCTGCGTCAGCCAGCGTGTCGAGGTCGTATTTCACCCCGTACAGATGGCCGTGGGTGTAGAAGACGACCACCCCGTCAAAGGCGGCAAGCCCGTCCAGCGGCTCCAGCGCACCGAAATCGCAGTTTCCGGCTACAGCATAGGCCCGCAGAGAGGGATAAAAGGTGAGCGCCTGCTCGAGGTCGCGCAGGCCGTCGCCCAGAAAGACGAGCGCGTCGATGCTGTCCGCCTCGGCGGCCAGAATGTTTTCGACGGTCAGACGGCTGTTGTGGCTGTCGCTCAAAATCAGAAGTTTCGTCACAGGAAAAGGATCCTCCTCAAATTTTATTCCGGCTCGCGCTGCTGGATGGTCAGCAGTGCCTTATATACTTCGCTCTTGGAGTAGGGCGTCCCCTGGGCTGCGGCCTTGGCGGCGGCAGTGGGGCCGAAGCCCTGTCCGGTCAGCTCGAGGGCGCGCTGTGCGGCCTGCTCGAGGGTCATCTCTGCTTCCGGCTCTGTGGAAGCCGGCGCACCGGCCATGACCAGAACATACTCGCCTCTCGGCTCGCTGGCGGCGTAGTGGGCCTGTGCCTCCCCGAGGGTGGTCTTCCAAATCTCTTCGTGGAGCTTGGTCAGCTCACGGCAGAGGGTGATGCTCCGCTCCGGGCCGAAGGCGTTCACGAGGTCGTCCAGCGTCGTGCGCAGCTTGTGGGGCGCTTCGTAGAAGATGACGGTCCGCTTTTCACCCAGAAGCTCAGCAAGACGCTCTTTCTTCTGCTTCCGGTTCACAGGCAGGAAGCCCTCGAACACCCAGCGGGAGGTGTCCTGGCCCGAGACGGCCAGCGCCGTCACGCAGGCGGACGCCGCCGGGACAGGCACGACTTTGATGCCCCGGGCCAGCGCGTCCCGCACGATGACCTCGCCCGGGTCAGAGACGCAGGGCATTCCGGCGTCCGAGCAGAGGGCGCAGTTCTCGCCCGCCTCAATCCGGCGCAGGATGCCCTCGCCCTTCTGCAATGCGTGCTCGTAGTAGCTGACCATCGGCTTTTTCAGGCCCAGATAGTTCAGCAGCCGCATGGTCACGCGGGTGTCCTCGGCGGCCACGAAGTCCGCCGCGCCGAAGGTGGCGGCCACGCGGGGCGGCATGTCGTCCAGATTGCCGATGGGGGTTGCCACGATATAAAGAATACCGGCCATGATTGACCTCCCTGATGTTGTTATTTTACTTCTCCGTACATCGCCGCCCCGGCGGTGATGAGCACATCCGGTTCGATGCGCAGGCCGGTGCGGCGGTTTTTCTGGGCTTCCACAAGAAAAAGCCACGGCGCGGCGTCAGGCTTATTCTTCACAAAGGCCAGACGCTTCGGCTCGAGGCGGTGCGCCCGCAGCACAGCCAGCACCTCGGCCAGACGCTCGGGCCGATGGCAGAGGGAAAGCTTTCCGCCATCCTTCAGCAGGCGGAAACCGCAGGCGCAGACATCCTCGAGGGTGCAGTCCGTCTCGTGGCGGGCCGTGGCGCGGCCCGCGTCGGTGCTCTGCGGCCCGGCGGTAAAATAGGGCGGGTTGCAGGCGCAGACATCGAACTGGCCCTCCCCTTCCCGGAAGGTGCGCAGGTCGGCGAGATAAGGGGTGATGTGCCCGATGCCCTGCGCGGCCACAGCCTCCTGTAAGAGCGCACTGGCCTCGGGCTGCAATTCCACGGCGGCGCAGGGGCCGCGATGGCCCCGGTCGTGCCACTCAAGGCTCACGATGCCGCAGCCGGAGCACAGGTCTGCCGCCTTCTGGCTGCGCCGCGGCTCGCAGAAGCGGGCCAGCAAAAGCGCGTCCGAGCCGAACCGGTGGACGGCGGAGCAGGATACTTCTGTTTTATTATACAAAATCTCGGTAGAATGTTCCATACGCCCAGCCGAAATCCTCCGACAAAATATTGTGTCTCGAAAGATGAAAAAAATATGCAGGAAAGAAAAGCAGCAGACCCGCCTGGCAGGTCTGCTGCTTTTGATGCGTTATTCGCGCGCTATCTGCTAAAAATTATTCAGCGGTGATAGCACCGGTGGGGCAAGCGCCCTCGCAAGCGCCGCAATCGATGCAGGCGTCTGCGTTCACAACTGCAACGCCGTTCTCAACAGCGACTGCACCAACGGGGCAAGCGCCCTCGCAAGCGCCGCAGCCAACACATGCGTCAGAAACCTTGTGTGCCATAATAGAACTCTCCTTTATCTCCCCGTGCTCAGTATTTATGAAGAAATCTGCCCCTGCACGGCTCTGGCAGACCCCTCGGAAATCATATCCTTGACTGCATTCTAACAAAGCCGTTTCAAAAAGGCAAGACTAACCGTACCCGCCCAAAAGCAATTTTTCGTTTTTTGGTGGGTTGCACAAAAGCACAGGCTAACTTTTGGAGAAATTTGAAGAGGTTTTTTGGCGAAAATCACGAAGCAAAGTTAGTTTTAACAGACTAACCGTTCGGAGACCCCGCCATTTCCAGCCTCTTATTTTTTATCTTTTCTGCCGCAGCCGGGGCAGGACGAGGTGCCGTCGGCGTTGGCCGAAGCCACCACCGGGGCAGGGTCGCGCACGCCGGAATAATCGTCGTCCGGGTCGGGGCGGCGGGGTGCGCGCCTGCCGCCGGAGATATACTCGCAGACGCTCACCTTATAATACCGGGGCGCGAAGGCCTCGGTGCCGCAGCGCACCCGCAGATAGCCGGAGATGGGGTTGACCTCGAGCACAGTGCCGAGGCCGTCCGGCGTGCGGACGGTGCTGCCCACCATGGGCATGATGCTGTTCAGGTACTCGTAGGCGCTCTCCTCGTAGGCCAGGCAGCACATCAGGCGGCCGCAGGCACCGCTGATCTTGGCCGGGTTGAGGGAAAGACCCTGCTCTTTTGCCATCTTGATGGAGACGGGCTGAAAGTCTTTCAGGAAGCGGCTGCAGCAGAAGGGCTGGCCGCAGATTCCCAGACCGCCTATCATCTTGCTCTCGTCGCGCACGCCGATCTGGCGCAGCTCGATGCGCGTGCGGAAGACGGAGGCGAGGTCCTTGACGAGGTCGCGGAAGTCGATGCGGCCGTCTGCCGTGAAGTAGAAGATGATCTTGTTGAGGTCAAAGGTGTACTCGACGTCGACGAGCTTCATGGGCAGCTTGTGCTCGCGGATCTTCTTCTTGCAGATGACGCGCGCCTCTTTCTCATGCTTGCGGTTGTCCTCGACGCGCTGCATGTCGTGCTCGTTGGCGATGCGCTGGATGACCTTTAGAGGCTGCGCATCCGGCGCGAGCTCGACTTCCTCCGGTCCCGTGACCACGCGCCCGCATTCCATGCCGCGGGCGGTCTCGACGATGACGTGCTGCCCCCTGGCAATCGTGAGCTGCCCCGGGCTGAAATGATAGATCTTGCCCGCTGTCTTGAAGCGGACTCCGATGATTGTCTCCAAATTGTTCCTCCTAGTATATATCAACACGCGCGCTTCACGCTATCACGCAATCGCGCGCACGGATCAAGAAGCCTTCCATCAGAAGGCGAAGATTGACATTGGCCTGCAGGCGGCGCTGCACCTCACGGACCTCGGCTAAGAGCGCGAAGACGCGGCCCTCCGGATACGTCGGCAGGAGTGCTAAGAGCTTCGCGCGGATGATACACGTATCAAGTG
>OKSF01000293.1_pt1 | contig 48291 bp, 48 predicted proteins | sample 1606061 | NCBI WGS metagenome assembly OKSF01 (sample SAMEA3541567, study PRJEB24748) | human gut metagenome | biome: human gut; feature: human-associated habitat; material: faeces | place: China | collected 2012
TTTGTTTCGCACACTCGCTACGCTCCCGTGCTCAACTAGGTCTAAAGACATTAATAATAATCAGAGTTAAATGAGATCTGAAGATTTCATTTAACTCTGATTTCCTTTATTTTAAAGACTTATGTCATAGCCCCAAGGGAAAATAGTGCCTAGATGTGTTGTTATTGACTTCTTATATTTTAATCTCACCCTCTACATTTTGGTATTTTCTAATTTACCTAATAATTTTTTATAAAATTTCTGAAATAAAATAACTACCATTAAAATTCCTAAATCGACAATTAATCTAGTCAGGGCTGCTAGCCACGGTGAGCTTATAAATACACTCCAAAATATTTTATAGAAGTCCAACTGATGAATACATAAAATCATTAAAGTATAGCGCCCAATTATTGCGATACTATTGCTTATTTTATACTCTTGTATTCCCATGGAAAGATAAGATATAACTACTGTACCTGCTAATGCCTCCAAAAGAGATACCAAAAAATAAGGATAGTGTCTCGTTGCCATTTCAATATTAACAGAGTTTTGTAAACAAACTATCCAGTACACAAAGCAGATAAAAATAAAAATAGGTAATATATGCTTTCCTATATCTGTTTCCTTTCTCATATACCATTGCCTTAGGATTGATCCTCCCCACATAAATAATGCTGCAATCGGCACGATGTCTAAGTCTTGTGGTAACCAGTAATGCAATGATGTTAAATATGCGAAGTAAGAAATTATTCCAAGAATAACTCCGATATACTTATCATTAAAAAGTACCTGTAATAAATCGAATAAGATTTTGGCCCATACAAATACAATAAGGGAACCACATTACACCAACGGTACTGATAGCATGGGCACTATAAGTGTTTGAACCCCAAAAGATTCCTCTAAGAGTTTCAACTCCTATTTGGTAAATAGAAACATTCCAAATTAATAATTTTTCTAGACTTAACAAAATAATCATAAATATTGCCAGAAAGTATATTTTTAATATTTTTGGTAATTTCTGTTTCCATTTTGAAAAAGTTAAAACTGCACCAGATGTAAATCCAGATAATATAAAGAAAAGTGGCATATGAAAAGAAAAAATAAAAATTCTAGCATTACCACCTATTTCATGACCGACAACCATAAGAATTATTGCGATTCCTTTTGCAATATCGACCCATTCTATTCTCTTACTACTTACCATTAATTTCTCTCTATTTTCCTATAACTTCGCCGTTAACTTCACATCAGGATACTTCTGCTTAAACCAGTTTTCGGCAAATTGATTTTCAAACAAGAATAGTGGTTGATCGTGGATATCCTTAACAAGGATATTCCGTGATGAAGACATCTTCTCATCAAGCTGATCAGGATCGATCCAGCGGGCAGTCTTATTCCCCATTGGTTCCATCACAACTTCTGAGTTATATTCATTTTGCATCCGGAATTTGAAGACTTCAAACTGCAGTTGACCAACGGCACCAAGAATATAGTCACCAGAAGTATATGAACGGAATAATTGCACCGCCCCTTCTTGAACTAACTGGTTAATCCCCTTATGGAATGACTTCTGCTTCATCACGTTCTTTGCTGTTACCCGCATAAATAATTCAGGAGTAAATTGTGGAAGCTTTTCAAACTTAATGTCTTTTTTACCAGTATAGATCGAATCACCGATTTGAAAATTACCAGTATCATATAACCCAATGATGTCACCCGCAACCGCATTTTCAACGTTTTCCCGGGTATCTGCCATAAATTCAGTCACGTTAGATAAACGAATTGGCTTCTTGGTTCGTTCAAGAGTAACATCCATTCCCCGATCAAACTCACCTGAACAAATTCGGACGAAAGCAATCCGATCACGGTGTCGAGGGTTCATATTAGCTTGGATCTTGAAAACAAAACCAGAAAATTCTGGATCGAGCGGTTTTACATCCCCATCATTTTCTGTATGGTGATCACTTGGCGCTGGGGCAAACTGAAGGTAAGTTTCCAAGAAAGTTTGCACCCCAAAGTTAGTTAATGCAGAACCGAAGAAAACTGGCGTTTGGTCACCGGCCGCAATCTTATCCCGATCAAGCTGGTTACCAGCAACATCCACTAATTCCATTTCATCTAAAGCATCTTGCCATTCACCATCATTAGCCAATGGATTATCGCCCTTAACATTACCATCATCGTCCAACGGTAAATATGGATTATCTTCATCAGCGGGGTGAGTTAAAGCAACTCGGCGATTAAAGCGGTCATAAATTCCCTTAAATTGTCGGCCAGAACCGATTGGCCAGTTAATTGGGTAAGTTTCAATTCCTAAAGTCTCTTCAACCTCGTTTAACAAGTCTAGTGGATCACGGGCATCCCGGTCAAACTTGTTCATAAAGGTAAAAATTGGAATTCCCCGCATCTTACAAATTTGGAAAAGCTTCTTAGTTTGTGGCTCAATCCCCTTAGCAGAGTCGATAACCATTACTGCGGAGTCAACCGCCATTAAGGTCCGATAAGTATCTTCAGAAAAGTCTTCGTGCCCTGGAGTATCAAGGATATTAATTCGCTTCCCTTGGAAATCAAACTGCATAACAGATGAAGTAACGGAAATTCCCCGCTTCTTTTCGATTTCCATCCAGTCAGACTTAGCAAAGTTACCAGTCTTCCGGGCTTTAACAGTCCCCGCTTCACGAACAACCCCACCAAAAAGTAAGAGTTGTTCAGTAATTGTCGTTTTACCCGCGTCCGGGTGTGAAATAATGGCGAATGTCCGCCGCTTATTAACTGCTTCAGCAAGTTGTTTTGGTGACATGTTATTTTCCTTTCATTAAATAATTTATTTTTGCGCAATATCTATACTAGTTTAATATATTCTAAAAACACTTACAATAAAGTATTAAGGTTCCAATTAGGTGAAAACTTCTTTTGCTAATTGGAACCCTAATCCTTAAGGCACTTCTTTTTTATCAAAGATCTCTTTTTTCATTATTAAAGTAAGAATTATCATAATAGTACTTATAATTGATATTACAAAGAAAATATATTCGCTAAGTTGAGCCTTAGAAATTATATTTAAAGTATTTATCCCTTTATTTAGAGGCACCCTTAATAATCCTAAGCTATAATTTGGCATTATTTTTTTATTATTTACGTAAACCTCATATTTTATTCCATTATAAGTCAAAAATCTTATATAACTTGGCTTCCTTTGGGATGAATAAACATTAAATTGAACTCCATTATAGTACTCATGTAAATTATCTTTTAATGGAAAAACCTCTGACTTATAAATTACTGACCAGTTATGATTATGTTTATCTTTAAGTGAATAATCAGATTCTGCATAATTACTTCCATATACATATTTATTTATATTTTCATTTGTTAAATTATAACTAGCTTTTTTGTTATTTACGTAGTTAATTTCTGTAAATACCGCAAACAGTAACATTAGAAGACTATAAATAATAAGTCCCTTTTTGTAATTATTCCTATAATTCTTGTCAATAAAAATAGTTACCCCAATTACTAAAAATAGAATTACAAAATTTAGCATTCTGCTAGCAAATTGAATGGTACCTAAAGGACTTTTAGTCAATCCTATATACTTATACGGTACCCAAGAAAAAGTTAATACAAATGTTATGCATGAAATTATTATCCACTTTTTCCAAGATGTATTTTTACAAGATCTAAACAGCATTACTACCATAACAATCATTATTATTAATATAAACATACCAAAATTATAATTATATGTTTGAAAAGCTAATGTGGCCTTGGTTGAGCCAGCCACAAATTGATTCCAATCTAACGTTAGGATGTTTCGCCAAGGAGTGGTGAGATCGTTTTTTAATGATAGTTTAATTATATTACTTAAAGTATAAGCTGAAGCTACTATAGTAATAAAGGCAGCGACAATAATAGACTTTATTTCTTTAAAGTCTAATTTCCTCAATAATAATCTAAACAGTTCAAATATTATTAAATATAAGCAACATATTACTGTTGTTAAAATATGAGAATTAATTACTAAACTCATTCCAAGGGCTAAGAATAAACTCCCTATCCTATATTCCTTTTGCCAAATTTTAATAATTCCTAAAAACACTAATGGTAAAAAAGCAAAGCCCAATGCTTCACCCAGAGCTCCCCTATTATAAATATTTATAAGATTATACTGATTAAAACTATATATAACTGAGCCAAAAAATAAAACGCTCTTTTTATTGGTAAAGTTTTTCAAAAGTAAACAACAGTTAAATAGAGTTATAAATAATAAAATACTCATTGAAAAATACAATGCTAAAATCACATTATTAATTAGTAATCTAGGTATAACAAAAATAAGAGAAGTTACCCATGGGTACATTCCATTAAATGATTCACCATTTGCAGAAAAGCCTATAAAATTTACGAGTGGTGGTAATCTATGATTCTCAAATGCATTAGCGATTGATTCAAACACTTGAAAATGAACTATATCATCAAATCCTACTTTAAAGTAACCCTTATAGAAATAAAAGTAGGTAACTATAAAAGACAGTATAAAGAAGCAAGAGAGTAGATAGATTTCTCCTTTCTCCCCCATATACTTTCTAAGCTTCATTTGCAAATCGCTCACCTCTAAATTATTTATACCTTTTACATAAAATAGTTAATTCAACTTTAACAAGAAAAGCATCAATATATTTAACTATCTTTTTAATAATTCTTTCAAAAATTAACCTTCTAAAAATAATGTCTATCAAAATGCAGATAATGAAAACAATTAACGAAAACAATAATCCTGCTAACAAATATTTAATCCCAGATCCAGCATATACCTTTGAAGAAAAAATATTTTGCCAAATGAATGGCCTAACAAACGAGTCCTCATGAATCAAATAAACACCGAACATTGAACCAGCAATGTAATTGATTATCCTACTATTAAAATGGCTATTCTTAAAATAAGAAAATATAAATATAGACGTAAGTAGAACAAGAGGGCTATTCACATCAAATAAGTCAGCAATTCCATTAAAAAGCTTTTCATTAATTGCTAAAGCTGACAGGAGTATCGCTATCAATACGCATATTACTGCACCAAACATTGTATAAACTTTGGAATTTAAAATCTTTCCACTATATTTCCTAATATAAGCACTAACAAAGTATATTAAAAAGAAATAAGTAGTCGGTGTATATCCAAAACTATCGACAAATGTATCAGGCTTGCTATTAAATATTTGTAAGCCAATTGAAAGGAACGACCACAATAAAATCAAGCCAATTATTAGCAATAACAATTTTTGCCTGGTTAAATTTCTTATAATGATATTTAAAAATGGCATTGCAAAAAGCATTACAATATATGAATACACAAACCAATATCCACTTGGCAAGGGAAATGGTAGTAACACTCTAACTATACTATCAGTCCCCCATATTCCGGTTGGATCAAATAGCTTAAACATGAAATATAATCCAAAACTATAAAATGCTGTAGTAATGATCAAATTTATTGGACGTCTAAAATTAAACTGCTTTTCACACAAAAAGTATGCTCCAATCATAACAAAAAGTACTACGCCTAGTTTTCCAAAATAATGAAGGAACAAGTTAACTTTAATTGCACCTGAGTATTTAGGATTGTAAGGATTCCAATCAAAAGTTCCTTTTAATGCATAGTGATGAAGTACAATCGCAAACATACTTAATATCCGAAGTAATTCAATACTCGAATTTCGACTACTTCTCTTTGTCATTTGTCTCTTCTACTCTCCTTATAAAACCCAACCACGATCATAATCATCACGATCATTGTCGGCAATGCCGCTATAATGGCTACCGATTGAATATTATACATATTACTATTACTGATTAACAGTGCCATTGGCAGTACCATAAACACAATTGCCCAAAAGCCCCGAATAGTTTTACTAGGTTCTTCTTCGATTGATAAGTGCTTATATGAATATTTAGAGATAACCATAGTAATGGAATCAAACACGGTTGAATATAAACCAATCATTGCTAAAGCCAAAAGAATCAAGGCAATGCGATACTGGGGCAAAGTTTCCATTAGCTTAATGGCTACCTGGGCATAGTTTTTGCCATCTGAGATTAACTGGGTAGCGTTGACTAATCCTTGCACTTGGCGTGACATGCCAAAGCTACTTAACACAACGAAAGCACAGAAGGTTCCACCTAGTCCCCAAGTATAACCGCGTAAAACTACGTCCTTAATTGTTCGTCCCCGACTAATACTACCAATAAAAAATGGCGTGGCCACACACCAAACAATCCAATATGACCAGTAGTAGATTGTCCAGTTTTGGGTAAAACTATGGCTATGAGTTGTCGTCGCCATCCCAATGAAATTTTGGGTTAAATTACCTACTGCCTGGACACCGGCATCGACAATATAACTAAAAGAACCGCTGAAAAGTAAAACATAGAGTAATAAGCCAATAAAGAAGACATAACAAATCGTACTTAACCGCGAAATTGCTTTCATTCCAATTACTGAAGCAATCAAATAAATTGAAACAACCACGCAAATTAAAATAATCGACAGTTGTTTGACCTGATGGATCCTAAAAAGGACACCAACCGTTTGTGACAATAAGGGCATGGACATGGAAAAGGTAGTCGCTGTTCCAGCGATCAAAGCAAAGATAGCGATTAAATCAATCAATTTCCCCGCTATACCATCAGTATATTTACCCAGTAATGGTCGACAGGCTTCTGAAAATTTCTGTCGTTTATTTTTGGTCACATATAGCATATAGGCAAATGCCACCGCCAACATTAGGTAAAACGACCAAGCAATCGGTCCCCAATGAAACAACGAATAGGTTAACGACCATTCCATTGTTGTCCCTTTTTGCTTAATAAAAGGCTCACTGGAATACATTAGCCATTCACATAAGGCGTAAAAGATAATATCGGCTGACATGGTTGAAGTAAAAATCATGACTCCCCAGCGAAGGTTTGAATATTCGGGTTTGTCCGTTGAATCACCGAGCTTGATTCGGCCAATCCTTGAAAAAGCAGCGTACAGTGTACTGATAAAAAAGAACAATCCCACCAAAATATAGAGAAACGATAATTGATTGTTCAAGAATGACCGAATACCTTCCAAAATGAGTTGTGAATTTTTAGGGAAGCGTTCTAATAAAAAACTCAGACCAAAAACAACAATAATCGGAATAGTAACTAAGGACCAGTCAATTTCTTTATACTTTTTCACGATCCTATCCTCTCTTTGTCAGCTGCTGCTCAACCTGTTTCAATTGGTCGACACTATCAATTTCGATAATATCATTAGCCGCGATTGGCATTACATATAATGAAAACTCATCAAAGTAATCAAACATGGCAATATCATCCCAGTAAATATCATAGTGATGAGCATGTTCAAACTCTTCTTCTAAGTAGTCTTTCAGACGCAGACTATCTTCCGCTTGCCATTTGGATAGGCTATACAAGCGCCACCCATGATCATTTCCTGAACGGTCGCATTGTAAGATCTTACCATTTTGATCGGGATGCATAATCCATTCATCAGTAAACCGATCAATCTTTGCTCCGGCATATCCAGAATGGGCAAATTCCCTCTTTAATAATTTGGGATTCATTACTAACTGATCACCATCGAGGATTACCGTGTTCTTTAACTCATTACGAGCCACATACAATGATGAGATATTATTGTACTGGTTATAGTACGGGTTATTAATTAGCTTTACCTCGGGATACTTTTCTCCCAGATAATTAAACTGCTCGGCTAAGTAACCAACAACAATCGAAATATCATAAATTCCATTTTGGTGCAGTCCTTCAATTACTGATTCGACCATTGGCTTTCCCGCAACCCTAATTAGCGGTTTAGGTGTCTTATAGGTTAACGGACGCATCCGGGTGCCTAAGCCCGCTGCCATAATAATTGCGTTTTCTATTTCTGCCATCTTATTTCCTTTCCAAGTACCGAAGCACCTTTTGACTATACTCTTTGGCGTACCGATACTGAGCTAATGAGTATTCACCAAAGTCTAAGCCTAATGACTGCTTATATTCACACCAATTACTCCAAAGCAGACCACATATAGCAACATAAGCGTAAATCTTATACCGAATAGCCTCACTGACTGAATGTTCAAAATATAAGTCGATTAAGTGATCTATCTGTGATTGATCGTACATTGAGTAAATTGCAAACATAGCAATATCGACATGTGGATCCTGCATTCCAGCATATTCCCAATCAATTAAGAAAATATTTCCTTGTTGATCAAACACAAAATTATCGGCATTCGCGTCAATATGACATAGCGTCCACTCTTTATCCAACCGCTCAATATATTGCAAGAGTCTTTCTACCTGTTGTTTCACCTTACCGTAATCACGATAAGCAGAAGGGACACTGCGTAACTGCTCATACTTATTAATTTGACCAGCTAAATCAAATTGATGATCAACTTTTAAGTTCTCCTGATGCATTTGTTTCAATAGATGCATGCATTGTTGAACATCATCCCAATTATTAGGATCACAATTTCGGGAGTTTTCAATAAACTCAGTTAGTTTATAGCCGTTTTGGGGATTTAAATACAAGGTCCGTTCTACATAAGGTAATCCTTTAATCCTTTGGTAAACATCGTATTCTTGGTGACGATTAATTAATTGACCAGTTCCTGCTCCAGGGATCCGCATAATGTATCGTTTTCCCTGACAAGAAAAGATGAAGGAACGATTAGTCATCCCTTTCTTCAAGACGTGGATCTGATTAATTACTTCTCCAGGAACTTTTAGCGTCTGTTCAATTACATCAATTGCGTCATTTTTTAAATGATTGGAATTACCATCAAGATCACGCAATTCTTCATAAGAGTTGATTTCGGCATACTCATGCTCATCAACCAAGTTGGCATCAATCGCCGAACCATGAAAGTCTAAAGCCGATTCCCAAAACTGATTAAGTCCATCACGTGAGTCTACCCGATCAATTAATCGTTGTTTTAGTTGTTTTCCTAACTCATTATCCAGATATGCGAGGCCAACCATTCTATTGCCGTCTTGATTAACTGGCTTAATGTTTCCTCGATTAGTTACTTGCCAGTTTGAACCCGAATTAGTTTGTCGACTAAACATGTACCATGCTTGATCTTCAAGTGCTGAAAACGGATTGTTCTTAAACCAAAGATCACACGGGACAATATAACTATTTTCTAAATAATCCTTAGCCAGATACAATGAATACAGGTTATTCCATTCACCGTATTTAGTATTAACTACTAATTCAACCCCATATTGATCGATCAAGTATTCATAATGCTCTTTCATAAAGCCAACAACAATTTTAATCCGCTTGATCCCTTTAGCTTGAAGCTGCTTGATCAGGCGCTCAATTAATGGTTCTCCATTAATTTCTAGCAATCCTTTAGGCTCCTCAGTATTAATTGGGACCATTCGCATCCCAAAGCCAGCAGCTAAAATGACTGCCTGTTGAGGATGGTGATTTTTAATGTACTCTTTTCCCTTAATCGTTAGAGACAGCTTCTCATTAAAGAAGCCATTCTGCTTCAACTGATCTAATAACTGATTAACCTTTCCTAAGGAGATATTCAGCTGACTTGCCAAGTCTCTTTGAGTTATTTGAGGCTTTTTTAATTTTAATTTGAATAAATCTAGTAATTGTTTGTTCATATATTCTATCCTTTTATATAAAATTGAACAAAACTATTTTAACACTACTAATAACTGTCCACAATCATTGCTAAAAGTAAATTTACTGTTCTTTATATCTGGTGTATAGTTAACTCATTAAAACATCATGGAAGGAAAGTATTTAATGATTAAATTTGTTGCATCTCACCTCTCTGGAAATGGTGGGACTGAAACGGTATTAGTCCCAGTACTCAATCATTTTGCTAAAAGTAACTCTGTCGAACTAGTTATTTTCGGAGCTCCCAATAATGATTATTGGTTAAGTAAGTTAAATTCTAATATAAAAGTTAGAATTATAAATTACTCAGGTAAATTTTCTAAACTACTCTCTTTCACACAAGAAGCTTTTTCTATTAAGAAAAATGACCTTCTTATTTCACTTAGCCCATCATTTATTAAACTTTCTTCACTCCTTCGTAAAGCGAAGTTATCAAATTTTAAAATAATTTCCTGGATTCACTTTTCTCTAGTTGATCAAGATCTTTTTAATCCGCATGACATCACATATGCAGACTACCATTTAGCAATCAGTAATAAAATTAAGAAACAACTGGTAAGTTTAGGAGTGGCAGAAAAAAATATCGCGGTGATTTACAATCCTATCAAGCAAGAACGTATTTGGCACTCCCAGCAGCACGATGGAGTTAACATTGCCTATATTGGCAGGATCTCTTTTAAAGGCCAAAAAAATCTGAAAGAACTTTTTGACGGTTTGAAAAATTCTTCTAATACTAACCTATTTATAGTGGGGAACGGTTCAAAAGAAGAAATAGCTAAATGTAAGAACTATATCGCCCAAAATCAAATTACTTCAAAAGTTACCTGGGCTGGCTGGCAAAAAGATCCATGGCGTTACCTTGAAGATAAGAACATTGATGGAGTAATTTTGACTTCTAAATTTGAAGGTTTACCAATGGTTTTCTTAGAGTCAATTTCACGTGGTATACCAGTTATTTCCAGCCGATTTGACGGCTATGATGATGTCGTTAAAAATGGAGTTAACGGCTTTTCTTATCAGTCAGGTAATATTGATGGGCTTACTAAAGCAATTATTAAAATCAAAGATATTAAAGACAAGAAAGAGATTCAAGGAAGTATTAATGAATTCTATAATGATAATTATTTCGCTAAACTGAATAATATTATTAAAAAAATATACTAAAAAAGTTGATGTAACGGAATTTTTCCTTACATCAACTTTTCTATATCTTCAGCTTGGCGATCAACACTAAATTTCTCCAGATTATTATCAAGATAATCACGGCTCTTACTTTGACTTAATGAATCTTCCAGTTCACTAGTCCATCTAGCAACATCCAATCCGTGTATCTTCTTAATATTACTTGTCGCAAATATATCCTCAACATTAGTATCCGAAGCTAAAATTTGCAAATTACTAATTTGTGATTCTAAAGCTACTAACGATAATCCTTCATACATACTTGGAAAAAGCAAGGCATCCATTGCTGAATACCATTTATTAACATCAGCAATAAAATCGTATTGAATAACACTATCTCTAATGCCTAACGATTGAATTTTTTCATTAATTTGCCCCTTTAATGGTCCCTTTCCTAACATCAAAAATACACTATTCGGATTTGATTTATGATAGTTTGCAAATACTTCCAGTGCAAAAAGCGGATTTTTGCGGTCTTGAAGGACTCCAACGAAGCCGACTAATTTTGTCTTAGTATCAATATTTAACTTATGCCGAATACCTTCTCTGTTCTCCGTTGAAAAAGCGAATTTAGGGATATCAATTCCATTAATACTAATAAATACATCATCGTCTTCATTAAACATCCATCTTGCCGATTCCTTTGAAGTAGCAATTTTTTGATCTGAATATTTGTTAAATACTCTTTTTCCGTGGTTATTCACTGCCACCAAAGTTCTCATCAATAATTTATTAGAGAATTCATGACTAAAATAAGAATTATGCGAATGGCACACTATTTTTTTTACTTTTCCATACCGTTTAGCATAAATTACGGGAAGATAATTCCAAGAAGATGAATAATTAAAGTAAACAATATCATAATGATGTTCTTTAAAGAAAGCTTTCCACCATTTCCAGTGTTCAATTGGGTTCTTGGTAACCGGGATAACTCGCTCAAACTGCCATCCCAACTTTTCACATTTTTTGTCAGTTAAATTTTCAGGATCAGTTCCGTAACCTATGGCATCAATTTTATATTTTATAGGATCAAATCGACTAAACACGTTAAAAATAACCTGCGTTAAACCACTACCACTAATAAAATCCCCAACAACTAGAACTCTTTTCATTTTTTCCTCCCACTATCTAAGGTAGCAACTGTCTTAGCTTATCTGAATACGGACTCTCAAATTTCCGTCCAAACATCGCATTACTCTTCTTAATTGCTTTATAGTCTCGTTCGTCCAAAATTGCAGGAAAACTGTTATGAATATGCTCCCACTTAATAAAACGATGATAATCGTACTGTAATCGTGATTTAAATTGTGGAGTATTACAAATAATTGTCTGTACCCAGAATTCATCAGAGAAACTCCCGGTCTTTAACATTTTACGGAAGTTTTCATGATTATCGAAATAATCCAGACAATATTCGACAGCATCGCGCGGTAAGTCACACCAATTGGCCCCCGTATAGATTTCAAGATTAATTCCTAATTTCTTTAACTTATTTACCCTCAATAAGCTTTGAATCCAGGTGCTTAAACGATTATAGACTTTACCAAATAAAGAGTGACGATCTATTTTATCGTAATTATAGTAAAACTTTTGCCAATTAAGAGCATTATCACGTCCCTTTTTTACGTCAGCTTTGTAATACCTTAAATAGATATTATCGTTTTCCTTATAAAAATTGTTAATCTCTTCAATTGGCTTTAATGGCCAATCCTGTCCAGAAATCAAGTGGACATAATCAATTTCTGGATCTTGCATTGCCCGGCGCATTAATTCAACAGCTACTTGCCCAATTGACCAACTTCCCCAATGAACACTAATTGTTGAAAAATAGTCCACACCTAATTGTTGAAGCTTCTGTTTTTGAGCTTCTGAAACCGGTGCTTTCTTATCAAAATGAATAATTACTTTAAATGTTGGTCTAAGCTTTTTAGATAATTCAATAACCTGATCAATATCTTTATGAGCGATAATTAGTATTGCTTGCATGATTTACCTTCCATTATCTTATCTAAGCCATGCTTGTAGGTTATGGTTAACTTGTTTACTTTTTGGTGGAATTTCCATGTAATCATTACCATAAAGCTCTGTTAAATATTTATCCCAACAAGCAAAGGTGTCAAATACGTAATCCTCAAAGGTAACCTTAGTGGATTTAAAATACTCTTCGACAGTTAGCATTTCTTTGCCATAATCTCCCCAAAGCACATCACCAATCATTCCAGTCTTATGGTAATCATAGCTCTGTGAAAGCTTCGATAATTGATTATTTGCTCTTTTAAGCCCATATAATTTAGCAAGTGGAATCAACGGTGTTTTTAGAATTTTTTTAGCAAAACTTCGCCCCTGCCCTGGTTTGGCAAAGCTTAACATTAAAATCTCACGGATAGTTGATATCTTCTTGTAAAGTTGCTTTTGTTGTTTTTCATCATCTGGTAACCCATCCATTGGGAAAACATCAATCCATAAATAGTCAGCCACATCATTACCAAATTGTTGACTCATCTTTGTCCGTAAATCAATGACTTTGATATATGGGTAGTTCGAATCACTAAACTGAAAATCAATCACCTTATAGTATTTATTAAATACTGGATCTTTTTTCGCAATACTTACTAACCGATTGTAGCTTTCACGGTCCATACACACATCAATGTCATCATCCCAAGGGATAAAGCCATGGTGACGGACCGCACCTAATAATGTCCCCGCACATAAGTACATTGTTAAATCATTTTGCTTACAAAATTGATCAAAATTAACCAAGATATTTAGTAAATATTGTTTAACTTCTTTTCGTGTTAATTGTTTCATATTATTCCTGCTTTATTTTATTCTAACTTAATAATTATAAGCTATTCCCGACATTGTTACAATTTACAAAAAATAAGAGATTCCTATCAGCTTGATAAGAATCTCTTAATGAATTAATCAACTGTAATTGCTTGTCCCGCATATTCACGAGCAAACTGAGCGGTTGTGATCCAACCTTTTGCACCATAATCATATGCATTCCAACCAAATGAACCTTGATTAGCATATGCATAACAAGGATCAAATACCCGGAACCAACCATTTTGATAACCAACAATTACCTTACAGTGATTTCTTGCCCAGTAAGTATTTTCATATCTTGAGTAACCATAGTATTCAACTGGATGACCAGAATTAATGATATTAATAATATCCTGAACACTACTTCCTGAAATGTTCCGAACTGAAGAATCAAAGTGATGAGCAAGATCTACTAAAGAATCTGGTTGAATAACTAGTCTAAAACCAGCACCTGTATAAATGTTACCTGATTGACGTGGTTGTAATAAGTTCAATCCATATCCCATATTAATATATTCCTTAGGACTTAATAGCATTGCCAATGAATAAACTGAACATCCCTCAGCAACTGGGAATTGGCTATACCATTGTGGGAACCATAAACGACCACTATTATCAGCATGGTATGTCCAGCCATTAACATTTACCCAGCGGTTTTGGTATAAATTAGCATTAACCGGATCAAAATAATACTCAATTCCATTGATAATATGATATCCAGTATCAGCCCAAGCATTAGCTAAATCAAAGAAGTACCAACTACCATTGATTAGATGCCAATTAGTCCAAGCAAAGGCATTAACATTATCAAAGTAGTACCAAGTATTATTAATCTTTTGCCAACCGGTTAAAGCATTAGCATTGTTGTTATCAAAGTAATACCAGAAACCTGCTGGTGATTGGAACCAGCCAGTATGTGCCCAAGCATTTGTTGGATCGAGGTAGTACCAAAAACCTGCCGGAGTCTTAAACCAACCAGTATCCGCTGAGGCATTAGTATTATCAAAGTGATACCACTTATTATTAAGCTTTTGCCAACCGAGAAGGCTTGCTCCGTCATTATTGAAGTAGTACCAAAAGCCTGCTGGGGACTTGAACCAACCAATGGAAGCTGTTCCATCATTGTTGAAATGATACCAAGCACCATTTAGCTTTTGCCAGCTATTAAAGGCAAAGCTGTTTGCACTTCGATTGTAATAATAGACATGACCTGCAATTTGATTTAACCCATCATTAAGAGTAGTGGTATCAATCACTCCAGTTAATGGATTGAACTTATAGGTGTGACCATTCACCGTAAGTTCAGTTTGCCGAATACCGGTATTTGAATCGTAATATTTTAATAACTTAGTATTAGCATCAATTAACATTCCCTTTAACTGGTGTCCAGATGCTGGATCAAAGTAATAATAATTACCACTAATTAAAGTATCTCCAGTTGCCATTTGCGCATTTTCTGGTTTGAAGTAATAAGTGTTACCACCAAGGTTTTGCCAACCAAGATATGCACTACCATCACCTTTGAAACCATACCAATGACCGTCAACATACTGCCAACCAGTCTTCATTGCGCCAAATGTTCCATCTGCCTTATCATTCAGGTAATAGAAATTATTGTTAATCTTCTGAATACCACTTTCTAGAACTGCTGTTTCTGGATTCATGTAGTACCAATTACCATGAAGATAGTTCCAGCCAGTATATGCACTACCATCGCCTTTAAAGCCATACCAGTTACCATCAACATACTGCCAACCAGTCTTCATTGCACCATACGTACCATCATGTTGTTCGTTTAGGTAGTAGGTTTTATTATTTATCTTTTGAATTCCAGTTTCCATCTTGGCGTTATCTGGATTCATGTAGTACCAGTTATTATCAATGTTTTGCCAATCTTTATTTTGATTACCATTATTAAAGTGGTACCAATCATTGCCAGAAGTTTGCCAACCATTCGCACTTTGGCCACTAGTATTCTTCCAAGTACTATTTTGATTTGTATAACCGTTAATGTTAGTAGTTATATTTGAATCATTAGACTTGTCATTATTACCTAAAAAGTACTCGTTTTGAGTCGAGGTGACGTCAGTATTATCGGAAGCAGATGCTTGGTTCAAATTAGCTGAAACTGCAAATGATAACACAGCAACCGCTGCAGTAACCCAAAGCTTTCCTGATTTATAAAGCTTAAAATGTTTTTTCATAATTACCTTCCCAAATAAAAATAATTTAACACTAGTAATATATCACTATTTTTTATTTCTTCCTACACGTTAATCATAAAAAAATTACAATTTGTTAACAGATCTTAATATTATTGAAATTAAACAATTAGTATTAGGAATTATAATAGTTATCGTTATATAAATTTTTTAGGAGGATTATAGTGACTCAGAAGAACCATATCTATCTTGCTTCAACATTAACATTATTATCTTTATCAACCTCGTTATATTTAAATTCTAAAAACGTTCAAGCTGATACTAATCAGGTACAGACCGAACAAGTAAATTCAAATGACAATTTAAGTGCTAATTCCGCTTCAACACAAAGTCAAAGCGCCCCTTCAGCAAGTACTTTTGCTACTAGTTCTAATAATGTAGCTAGTGAAAGCACTGCTGAATCAACGCAATCATTAAGTATTAACAGTCAAAATTCGGCTGCTCCTGCAACTGCATATACGACCGTAAAGGCAGCTGCACAAACTGCTTATGATGGCACACCAGTAATCAATATTGGTGACGCTAACTACCCTCGAGTAGATGCTGTTGATATTAGTGGTTATCAAGCTAGTATGACTCCTAATAATTTTGTTACCTTAAAAAATCTCGGAGTTAAAACAGCAATTGTTAAGGTTACTGAAGGAACCTACTATATTAATCGATATGCTGGTCAACAAATTAATTATGCTAAAAATGCTGGCTTAAATGTTCAAGTGTATCACTATGCCAAATTTGGCAGCCAGGGTGCTGCTATCAATGAGGCTAACTATTTAGCAAATGAAATGGAAGCCTTAGGACTAGATAAAAACACCTTAATTTATGCTGACATGGAAGATACAACTACCAAATATTACGGAGTTGCTAATCATTTAAATGCTTTCTGGAATCAATTAAATAATCGTGGCTTTACTAACCACGCAGTCTATGCCTCAACTTCTTATGATCAAACTTATAATGTTAGTTCAACAGTCGGGAAAAACCGTACTTGGATTGCCCAATACCTTTATTCACCATCTTCAGCTAACCTAAGGAACCAGAACTATGGAGCATGGCAGTTTAACGCCCATGGGCGCATCCCTGGATATAATGGTGACTTAGATATTTCGATCGATTATCAAGGGTTAGTAGCTAACTCAGGTGAATGGTCTAACAATAATGGAAAATGGTCATATTCAATTAATGGCAATAATGTTACTGGCTGGCAACGAATAAATAATAACTGGTACTACTTCAATCAAGATGGCACCGCGCAAACTGGCTGGTATCAATCAGGTGCTGGCAACTGGTATTACTTTGACTATACTAATGCCTGGGCTTTGACTGGTTGGCAATATATTAATAATAATTGGTATTACTTTGATTACAGTAATGCATGGGCTGACAAGGGCTGGCAGAACATCAATAATAATTGGTATTACTTCGATCTAACAAATGCTTGGGCGCTGCGTGGTTGGCAAACAATTAACGGTAATCGTTATTACTTTGACCCTAGTAACGTTTGGGCACTCAAAGGATTTCAATATTTAGACAATGCTTGGTATTATTTTGATGATAGTAATGCCTGGTTGAGTCATGGTTGGCGCTACAATGGTGGACAATGGTATTACTTAAGTCCAAGTACTGGTCAATTAGAAAGTGGTCTTCAAACAATTAACGGCAAAGTTTACTATCTTCAGCCAAACCACAATGGCTACTTTGGTGCAATGCAGACTGGCTGGTTTAACTTGAACAGTCACTGGTACTTCTTTAATAATGGTGGTGATGCTGCTACCGGATGGTTTAAATCTCCAGCTGGCTGGTGGTACTACTTTGATGATAATGGTCAAGCACGTACTGGTTGGCAAACCATCAATGGACATCAATATTACTTTGATCCTACCAATGCTTCTAATTATAGAGGTTGGTACCGTCATAATAATAGTTGGTACTACTTTGACACTGCTAATGCCTGGGCAGTTACTGGATGGTTTAAATCACCAGGTGGCTGGTGGTACTATTTTGACAATGATGGTCGTGCACGAACTGGCTGGCAAACCATTAATAATCACAAATATTACTTTGATCTAACTAATGCAAGTGCTTATACAAACTGGCAAAAATTAGATGGTAAATGGTACTACTTCGATCCAAATAACGCTTGGACCCTAACAGGTTGGCAAAATATTAATGGACATCGGTATTACTTTGATAACGATGGGCATGCTGTAACTGGCTACCAATATATTGATGGTAAACTTTATCATTTTGATCAGGATAATGCATGGCTATTAGAAAATTAATTCATTAAATATAAAAAGCTTAGAATTTGATTTTACTCGAATTCTAAGCTTTTTCTTACGAATGCTTGTATAAGAATTAATTATTTTTACATAAGACAAAAAACTGATAGTTAGCATTTTTTGCTAACTATCAGTTTTACTATTTCATCAAATTAATTATAATCCCTCACGGATAATTTTCTGAGGATCCAGCCAAGTCCCGTTATTAATAAATGAACTTGCTAAAGCACGGTTAAAGTTGTGATCTCGGGTAATACCAATGTGGACATGTGAGGTATCACGAATACCAATAACGTCCCCAGTACTAATTTGTTGTCCTTCATGAACGAGAATATTATTTTTGCTGGAGAAGGCTTCTTGATAAACAACCAAATATTCACCAGTATCAACTACGGCATACCAACTTAATCCGGAACCATATCCGACAATCTTAACAGTACCACCGTGAATAGCATGTACTTCTCTACCTGGGTGATCAATTGAACCAAAGTCTAAGCCATCATGGAAGCCATTTAATCGGAATTCACCACCGGCATGAACACCAAATAATTGTCCACCACCAAAATAACCTTCACCATCTTGAGGGAATGGCCAGTCCCAACCATCAGCCCAAGAACCATCAGAATTGAAAGTATAAGTCTTGCCATTAATCGCTTGAGTACCAGTTAACATCCAAGCATTAGTTGGATCCATGTAATACCATTTGCCATTAATCTTTTGCCAGCCGGTATCCGCCCAGGCGTTATCCCAATTAAAATGGTACCAATGATTATTGATGTACTGCCAATCTCGTAAACCACTAGCATTATTCCAATCAAAATAATACCAACGACCATCTATACTTTGCCAACCACGTAAACCACTAGCACTATTTTGGTCAAAGTAGTACCAGAAGCCTGCTGCTGACTTATACCAACCGGTATGGGCCCAAGCATTTTCTGGATCTAAATAGTACCAAAAACCCGCTGGTGTTTTAAACCAACCGGTATCTGCAGAAGAATTAGCTTCATCAAAATGGTACCATTTGTTATTAATTCTCTGCCAACCCTTTGCACCACTGGCACTATTTTGATCGAAGTAATACCAAAAACCTGCTGCCGACTTGTACCAGCCAGTATGAGCCCAAGCATTTTCTGGATCTAAATAGTACCAAAAACTTGCAGCACTTTGGTACCAACCAGTATCAGCCGATGCATTAACCTCATCAAAGTGATACCACTTATTGTTGATATTTTGCCAGCCGGTCCGTGATTGACCATCATTATTAAAGTAATACCACCAACCAGCTGGTGATTCAAACCAACCTGTTTGTGCGGTTCCATCTTCTTTAATATAATGCCAATTATCATTTACTTTTTGCCAACCAGTGTTTTTCGCATCTGATTGAGCAACAATATCACTAGCCTGACTATTTAAATCAGTTGCATTAATATTATCAGAGCTTTGAGAACTAACATTTACTTGATTAGTTGTGCTATTTACAGCAATCTTACTTTGAGCAAATGAGGTTTCAGCATTGATATTTCGATTTTGTTGGGTTGTAGCAGCTTGAGCACTTGCTACTGATGCACTAGCAGAATTACTATTTTCATTATTAGCAATAGTCAAAGTTGTACTTTGAGAAGCATTACTTCCTGCTGTGGTTTGAGTTTGCGTAGTTTGGATCTGATTAGTAGTCGTATCAGCATGAACATGCTTTACTTGTGTTCCAGCAATAAAACCGATCGAAACAATCGCTGCTGTAATCCATTGCTTTCCTGACTTGTAAAGTTTAAATCTTTTTTTGCGACTATTCAAAACGTTTTAATCCTCCTAAAAGTGGGACGAAATCTATTTTTTAAATTAATTTTTAAACATAACACTTTGTCAAGTATAAAAGATAAAATTTATGCTCGCAACTTCTCAAGAAAATTGTTAGGTTTTTGTCATATATTAATTCTTACCGATAATATTTTTTGCTTGGCTCAAAATTTTAGCATGGAGGATAAACAGGCCAGATAAGTAAATTACTATTCCGACAGCAACTTCCAATGCTAAATTGGCAATCGTCATTTGGATAGTATTACTGATTCGATTGACAATTATAAACATTACTAACCCACTAACTGCATATTTCCAAACTTCCCCAAACATCTTACGTCGGCTAATTGTCTTTCTAATCATTGCTAGCTGAGAAGCAGTAACTAAGAATTCTGAGCCAACTGTTGCCAAAGTTGCCCCGTTAGCTCCCCAAAACGGAATTAGAACCAGATTAAACGCAACATTACTTACAGCGCCAATAGTTACTGAAGTTGTAAATTCCTTAACTCGGTTAACCGGCATCAAATATTGAGTACCAGTAACATTACTCCATGCAATTAAAACAATTACTGGTGATTCAAGGAACATAATTTGACCAGCCATTTGAAAGCCACTCCCTAAGAACCATGGAGCAAATTGTTTTGAAATTGCCATCAACCCAAACATCATTGGAATCGAAATAGATGAAACAAATTCAAATGAGGAATACAAACTATTTCGTACACCCTCAATGTCACCCTTAGCATACTTATTAGCTACATGCGGTAACATTACTGTTCCAGTTGCGGTAACAATTGCTAAAACAAACTTAACAATCTTATCTGATTGTCCAAAATTACCCAAGGCAGCCTGTGAATCCATATGTCCTAACATCAATCGGTTTAACACAAGATAGACCTGTGTGGTGATAGTTGGAATAAACAGTAATAATGATGGATAAAAATGCTTAAATGGATGCCAATCACTAATTTTAACCCAAACAATATTTCCTTTTAAATAGGGCCATAATGTTAAATTACCAATAACTTGAGCCCCACCTAAAATTAGAATATATTTTCCTAAATCAGCCGTCGATTTGATAAAAGTAAAGATTAAAATTACAGAAGCTAATTTAACTAGTGCATTACGAACCACTGTAATCTTAAAATTTTCCAACCCCATAAAATACCAAGAAACATCCAGGCCTGTTGCAATAATCCAGAGACCCTGCATGAGAAAATAATATTTAAAAGTCGTACTGAAAAGAAAAACAGCGGCTAAATATGCAATAAGAGATAACGATACAGTTAATAACTGTAAAGCTTCTACTCCCCAAAAAGTTCGCGAACGTTCATATAAGTCATCACGATGGTAGGCTACTTCTCGGTTACCATAAAGGGTTATTCCCATTTGCCCCATAAGATAAAAGAAGGTTACCCATGCATTAGTGTATTCATTAATACCAACATCATGTGCACCTAAAACACGAGAAATATAAGGAACAGTGATCAATGGAATAATCATGTTCAAAATTTGATATCCCGCATTATACAAATAGTTCTTGATAACTTTCATTGCTAATTACTTAAACTCCTTATTTACGGCAACTAAGGCTGCGTGGAGAACTTGATCCATATTGTAGTAGCGATATTGACCAAGCCGTCCACCAAAGATAACATTATTAGCCTTTTCTGCAGCAAGTTGAGCATACTTCTTGTAAAGTTCATTATTTTGCTGATTATTAACCGGATAGTATGGTTCATCGCCACGATGCCAGTCTGCTGGATATTCTCGAGTAATAATCGTTTTATCTTTGTCGCCCTTACCAAATTCGAAGTGCTTATGTTCGATAATCCGTGTGTATGGTGTTTCAGCATCGGTATAGTTAATCACCGCGTTTCCCTGGTAATTACCAACATTCTTTTCTTCAGTTTCAAAGCGCAAACTTCGATATTGAAGTTCACCAAGTTGATAATCAAAGAATTGATCAATCATTCCAGTGAATACAACCTTAGGATAATTAGCTAAATAATCGTCCTTCTGATCGAAAAAGTCAACTCCAGTTTCAACATCAATTAATTCACTATTAAGCATCTTTTCAACAATTTGAGTATAACCACCAATTGGAATTCCTTGATAGAGATCATTGAAGTAATTATTGTCATACGTCAGACGAACAGGCAACCGCCGAATAATAAATGCTGGTAGTTCGGTAGCTTTTTGCCCCCATTGCTTCTCGGTATAACCTTTAATTAACTTTTCGTAGATGTCCCGACCAATTAATGAAATAGCTTGTTCTTCAAGGTTCTTCGGTTCCTTACCCGCCATTTCTTGACGCTGTTCGTTAATCTTTGCCAGTGCTTCTGCTGGAGTACGAACACCCCACATTTCACTAAAGGTATTCATATTAAATGGCAAGTTATACATCTGCCCCTTATAATTAGCAACCGGACTATTTGTATAACGATTAAATTCAGCAAATTGATTAATGTAATTCCAGATCTCCTTATTAGAAGTGTGGAAAATATGAGCACCATATTGATGGACTTGGATACCGTCAACTTCCTTAGTGTAAATATTTCCCGCAATGTGATCACGCTTTTCAATTACCTTAACCTTTTTGCCACGCTTAGCTGCTTCGTAAGCAAAGGTGGCACCGAATAAACCGGCACCAACTACAAGATAGTCATACTTTGTCATGGAACGCTCATCCTTTCATATGTAACGTTATTTATTGATGAAAATTTTAGATAATGTTAAAATCAGTTTGTTTGCGTTTATTCAACTAGTAATAAACTTCCTGCAAATGCTATAATTATACTATTAAATACTTATCAAGTATAGTTGATTTGAACCTTTCAATATAGGAGAGATACTTATATGAAGAAATTTAGTCGTTTATTTTTGTCTGGAATGTTAGTTACAATCTTAGGATTTGGGTTAGCTGGCTGTGGTTCACAAAAGAATTCTAAGGATACTGCATCATCTTCACATACCAAAACTGAAAAAGTTACTAAGAAAGCTACTAAAAAGACAAGTAAAAACAGTAAGCAAAATTCTACTAAGAAGACAAGCTCAACTAGCAGCAGTGCAAGCGTAACATCATCGTCGCAATCAAGCTCTTCAACTGCTAATAGTAATGTCAATAATAACAGTCAAAAACAATTAGGGCTTAACGATGTTGCTGTTTGGACCGATCAATATGGTGTTACTCACCATGTTGATAGTGACGGAATGGATCGTCAAACAATTGCAGGTAGCTCACAAACAAACTATCAGGATTGGTCAGGAAGCTTACCAAGTAATGCCCAAATTGTTAAACAGAATTAAACAAAACTAAAAATATAGCCAGATAGTAATTACAATTACCATCTGGCTATATTTTTTATTCAGTAATATTTTCTATTTTTTTAACTGCGCTCTTTATAAAGTCACCTTTTCGTAACTTTTTAGCGATCTCAATAGTATTCATCTTCATTTCAGAATATTGATTCTCAGTAATATTTTCTAAAATGTCATCAAGATTTTCGAGGCTGTTTACTGCAATTCCTAAATTATTTCTCAAAATGAAATCAGCAAGAGCGGCTTCTTTCCAAATAATTACTGGCTGTCCACTGCTTAAGTAAAGGGAAACCTTATGCGGATTATTATAGCGCATATAATTACCAAACTTCCCGCTACAAGTATCTAATTGATCGCCATCCCAGACTAGCCCGAAATTCTGAGTAAGTTTCTTCGGTAATTCATCTGGACTCATTTGACCATGATAAGTAACGCCTTTTAAATAGTGTTCGCTTGGATATGAACCAAAGATTTCTAATTTTCCAGCTTGTAAACTTATTTTATCAAGAAACTTGGACTTTGCTAAGTTCCCAGCAAAGCATATTGTTCTATCATATTCTGAATTTTGGTTTATTTTTTGAGGATTGTTGTAATCAAAAATTCCTAATTCTACCATTGGAACAGTAACACCATTTTCCTGTAGCCATCGTTTCATTTTATGATTATGAACTATCAAGCCATCAGTAGCGTTAAAAAGTGCTCGTTCACCATCCCAATAGTTTTGGTCATTTTGAAAAAGGCGAAGCGATTCAACATCATGAATAATGAAGAACAGCTTCTTACTTTTTGAACGCATTTTATTTATAAGTCTTTTCATCACATAGCTAGAATAAGTTGGATACTGGAAAAATAGCTCATCAAACTTTTCTACATTGTTAAATAGACGCGGAATTACCCAATATGCTGTTTTAATTTTATCTAACTTAGATTTGTTGTTTAATTGCTGATGAATTACTTCAAAGCCAGATTGTGATAAATAATAATCCACATCTCTTTTTGCCTTTGGTCCTGCATCATTGCCCTTTCCATAGTCAGCAACCGTAAAAACTACTTTTTTCATTTTTCTACTCTTTATGTCCAAAATTCTTAACTGTAAAAACAACAAATTCAATAATTAATCCCAGCAATGCGCCTAAAGCAAAACCAACAACTACATACTTTTTCGTGCTAGGAGTTGTTTTACTATCGGTATTATTAACGGTTGCTTTTTGCAAAAGGGTTACCTTTCCCGAGCCCGGTTGTAGCTGTGGTAATTCTTCCTTCATTGCCTTTGCAGTTGCGTTAACAATCTTTACAGATGCTTCCCTAGACGATGTTTTTGCCTTTAACTCCATCACTAACGATTGTTGTGAAATTTTAGCATCAATGGCACTCTTAATATCATCTGTTGAGTATTTTTTCTTCATTGACTTAGATAAATGCTTTCGTGCTTTTTGAGCAATGGTTCCATTTTCAGCAATATCCTTATAGGTTGGCATCATATTATTATCTTCACCAACAATTGAAATATTAGCACCACTTGACATTGTCCGCATTTCTTGAGGAATATTGTGAGAAATTACAATTTGGCGACTAGCGGTATAGGTAGTTGATTTTTTCTTTTTAGCATCTACTCCCATTACTAAAGCACCGAGGATAGCAAAAATAAGAACAACTAAAACTGGTTTCCCGTATTTTTTCATTAAATTATTTAAAGTTACGTTTTTCATTTTTCTCCTCCGATATCAATTTGTTTGAAAAATAACATTGCGCAAAAATAGCAATTAAAAACGGATCGTAGCCGAAATCTAGCAGACGTTGTTCCACAATTGCACTAATCGTTACAATAACCATAATGCTTGCTAAAGCAAATTCACTTTGTTTAATTGATTGCCAGGAAACAATAGTCATAGTAATAATAACCACTAAAGCTATCACTACTCCATAGATAACGAATAAACGAATAAATGCTGAGTCAATATAAAAATAGTTTGCTCCCTCAGCAGCTGCATTTTTTATCCCACCAACAGCACCAAGGCCATTTTCATGAATATGCTGACCAAAAAGACTAAAGCCATATTTTTTTATAGCTTCGTGACTATAAAATAGCCGACCAGACAATAAACTATTCATTTGTTCAAATAACTTGTGTCCAGGTGCATACAGATACGACAGGAAAACTGTAACATAAGCTGCTAAAACTGGTAAAATCCAGTAAAAGATAGCAATTGATCTTGAAACAATATATCCTTTTTGTGCCCGTTGTCCGATCATCATTACTGGAATTACCAAAATCAAAGCATAGGCATTCAAACGTGCATCACAAAACTTAATGAGGAAGATTGCTAATAGTACAAATACTGTATAACTCTTCCACGAAAGTTTATTGAAGTAAAGATAACAATATGCCAATACTAGATAGAGAATATGGGCCGCAAAATCAGTTGGGTAAATAATCCCAAATGCCCGTCTTAATGTGTGAATTCCCCGATGGAAAATCAGATTCTTTGTTAAACCGATTAGAGAAGTAAAAAAGACAAACGAGAGAAGGATCGTTCCTAACACTAAATATAAGTAAATGATTTTCTTAAAATCTACATTTCTAGCACCTAAAACAAAAATCCCCATTGGAAAGAGGATAAACTCACCTGATGTCCGCCAAGTAATGAATAGAATAGCAAGGACTAAAAGATTAACCGTTATTTTTCTTATTGTATTTGAATCAAAAAAGATAATCTTAAACAAAACGATCGCTAATGGAATAAAAGCAATTTGATGTAGAAGGTTACCAGGAAAATAAAAAGTATAGGTTGAGGTTTGAAGAAAAGCAATCACAAAGTAAAAGGCAAACGCTATTTCATAAAGGATTTGTCCATCTAACTCAAGGTTAATTAACCGTTGATATTTGGATGATAGATATTGCACCCTACTTCCCTCCTACTTTTTCTCTTTTACAATATAGATTGGTCGTTGTTTAGTTTGCATATAAATCTTACCAATATATTTGCCAACAATTCCAATACACATCAACTGAAGTCCACCAAGTAAAAGCATAATACAAACCATCGATGCCCAACCAAAGGCACTACTGCTTGGTTCAATAATTCTCCGAACAATTACAAAAATCAATCCTAAAATTGATAAGAATGCTGACATCCCACCAATCCAGGTGGCAATTGACAGTGGTGCTTCGGAAAAGTCAGTTATGCCATCCATAGCATACTTAAACAGCTTCCAAGTGGACCAATCAGTTGTTCCAGCAACCCGTTGGACATTTTTATATGGTAGGTATTTGGTCTTAAAACCAACCCAATTAAAGATCCCTTTTGAGAAACGGTTATATTCTTTTAAAGATAAGACGGCATTAACCATTTGGCGAGTCATCATTCGATAATCACGAGCACCATTAACAATCTTTGTATCAGAGATCTTGTTAATAACGTCGTAGAATTTATCACTAAGGAATGATTTAACCTTCGCTTCACCAGTACGATCAGTTCGTCGCATCCCAACACAATCATATTCTCCCGTAGAGATATACTTATACATTATTGGTAAATATTCAGGAGGATCTTGTAAATCAACATCCATTACAACAACATAATCTCCTGTCGTCGCTTCAAGTCCAGCATATAGCCCAGCTTCCTTACCAAAATTTCTAGAAAAGGATACATAATGAACTTTATCAGGATTTTGTTGATGCAACTTTCGTAATTCATCCAGGGTCTTATCAGCCGAACCATCATTAACAAACCAATATTCAACCTCGACTGGCATCTTATTAATAACTTTTTCAACAGCAGGATAAAATAATGGAATTGATTCTTGCTCATTGTAACAAGGAACAACAATGGATAACTTAGGCAATTAAATCTGCCTCCTCTTTACGCATGTCCCGTAATCTTCCGCAGAACAAACTTACCGCCCTTCTTGAACCAGTTAGTATGTTCCATAAAGACGTACTTAACTTCTACCGTCGAATATTCAGGGTGAACCTCAAGCCATACATCCAATAGTAGCTCGCTCAAGAATCCATAAACCCGTTGTTCATAGGTTGAATAATTTGAAATGTCAATCTGAGTTTCCACTTCGCCAAGAACATCAAACATCCATGTACAATACTCATCTAGCGGTTTACGTTTCATAATGAACATATTAAACATGTGGGCCCATGTCCGCTTCATGACTTTTTCAAAGGCAGCTGCGTATTCAGGATAATTTTGGTGGATCACCTGACGCATTACCTCAAATGGTTCATGCTCATGAGCGTGAAGGTAGTGAGACTCATTTGTCTCGATATAGTAACGTCGTTTAGGCGGTAAGATAATATCATGATCCTTAAGTAAGTCAGCTACTTGTTCACTTGATAATACCTCATCCAGTGATTTTTGGTGGTTGAGACTTAGGTAACGACGATAGTGAACTAACCCCATTGCATCAACGTCTAAGTTCTTCCATCCCCAGTAAATCGCTGTTAATTCATTATAGTAAGGGTTCTTCGCTGAAATATTGTCCCCCGTATTATCACCCTGGAAAGTATGGTTAACATCAGGATGAATCTCTTTACCAACAAAGACCGGCAAATACAATGGGTCTTTGGGCATTGCATAATTCTTATGAGCAGCAACTAATACTTTTGTCTTCACAGTCGTTCTCCTTAATAAGCAGCGTTGGGCTTAATCATCACCTTAACGGTTTCAAACATAATCTTAAGATCAAGCCACACTGAACGTTCATTAATGTAGGTCAAATCAAGTTCAACCATCTGATCAAAGCTTAAGGCATTCCGCCCACCAACTTGCCACATTCCAGTAGCTCCGGGTTTAACCATTAGGCGTTGTCGGTCATAATCAGTATACTCTTTAACCTCGAATGGTAGCGGTGGTCGAGGACCGACAATACTCATCGAGCCCCCAACAACGTTTAATAATTGGGGAAGTTCATCTAGACTATACTTCCGAATAAACTTACCAACCTTAGTAATCCGGGGATCATCTTTCATTTTGAACATTGCCCCTTCAACTTCATTTTGATCACGAAGCTTTTCTAAAAGTTCATCCGCATTGGTAACCATTGACCGAAATTTAAACATCTTGAAAGGCTTGTCGTCTTTTCCCACTCGGGTTTGAGTATAAAAAACGGGACCCGCAGGATCATTAATTTTAATTGCGATTGCGATGATTAAAAAAACTGGACTAAGAATCACTACCGCAACTGAAGACGCAACTACATCAAAAAGGCGCTTGATAAACCGGTAGCCATACTGATGTTGCAGTTTTTTCTCATCAATATGAATTTTCTTTTGTGTCATTATACTTCTCTTTTAAGTTTTATTTTTGTACTTTTCTACGTATCTTACACATTTTACCAGCATTTTACTCGTCTGAAAAGCTTTCCTCTGAATCCTGACGATCTAGCCAAGCTTGTGTAATATCTAAATCAAAGCCTTTACGGTACATTGCTTGTTTAAACTTCATTTCTCGCTCATAACCTTGGTAGCGACGATAACGGTGCCAGATTTTCTTTGCCTGGTGGTTCAGCAGCTCTTCTTGTTGGTCAAGATCTTCTTCTGGTTCAACCTGGTCCTTAATCTGATCATAAATCGTGCTAGCATATCCTTTTGTCATTAGTCCCTGACGAACTTTTTGCTCCTGACGACGAATAGGTTGCGAACGGTAACGACGAAAAAGCTTCTTGGCTAATTTTGTGGCGTTTTCTAATTGTCGTTCGAGAGTAAATTGAGCTAATGCATCGTCAATATCATTTTCACCGATCTTTTTTAGACGGAGCTTCTGTCGAATATTCCCCGGACCTTTAAGATCAGTATTCATCTCAGTACGAACGTAACTAGCAGCGTATTCATGATCATCTAACAGCTTTTGCGCACGGAGTTTTTGCAGAACTGGCTCAATAAATTCTTCTGGCGTCTCAAGATCCCGAAGCTTTTGAATCACGTCACTTTCTGTTCGTAATTGGTGAGATAAGTAATCCAGCATCCGCGAATAAGCACGGGCAATTTGATCAGCGGTCGTAATTTGGGCTTCGAGTTCCTGATCAATCTCCATCCCCTTCATCAACCGGAACTGGATCAATACACTCTCAGCTACCGGAAAGGCATATTTACCATCTAAGTAAATGTTGTACCTTCCCTGCCTTTTTTGCGCTTCAATTTTAGTAATTTTTGCCATTTTAAAATTCCTTCTTTACAAATCCACTTCTCATTCGTTGTTAATAGGTGTAAGCAGTGGCCGCTACTTATCAATTAAATTAAACCAAAGGAGAATTCATCATGAGCATGTCACGAAAGTTCAAAGCAGCCAAGATTCAATTAACGTTAGTCGGAGAAAAGCACCCCAAGGGAGTAAAGCATGTCCTGAATAACGTTGCTGAAAATGTCAGCGAAGAACAGTTTAAGCTCCTTAGCTCTGCCATGGAAATTCTAACCACCGAAAAAGTGATTGGCGCAGACGTGGTTAATACTCAATCAATTTCCCTCGTCTAAAGATTAGAAAGGAAGATTTAATTTATGAAAACTCTTAATTTAACTTTCAAAGGTAGCCTTGGTAAGAAACACATTCTTAAGCTAAGCTATGCAAATGATCAACTAGATGCTGAAACGGTCCGTCAGGCAATGATTAACTTAGCTAATACCCACCTGTTCTTCAAGGACGGTGAAGAGCTGTACGTTACTCCAATTGCCGCGAAGTACGTTGACACAATTCCAACAGTCCTTTTCAATAACGAAAAGCAAGCTCCAGTAGCAGAATAGCTAACAGTATTCCATTTTAATAATGCTTACCTTAATAGCGAGGCTGGTTATCTCCAGTCTCGCTATTTTCTTACAATTCGTTTACGAGCATCATCATGTTCCGTTTTAATTAACTGCCAGAAATGCTCTTTTTCTTCGAGTTTCCCATCGTGAGCTTCTTGAAGGGCTGCGTTAATTGCCGCGCCCATCATGATGAGGTAACCAGAAAAGTCCAGCCAAACCATCATTGCAATGAAAGCCCCAATGGTCTTATAACCAATCACACCATGGCTGAAAAGAACGGTATATAACCCAAATAACTTGGAAAGCCATAGCCAGAAGATCGAAACAAGGAATGACCCAATTGCTGCAAAGCGAAGGCCAACCTTAGCGTTGGGAACAAAGTAATACAGCATTGTTAAAGCAATAAAGATAACGGCAAAGGTAATCGGCCACTTCAGGCTGCTGAACAGGAAGATGTAGCGCCGATTGAAGTGCAGGAATGGTTGAAGCCATTTCAGGAATTGTTCACCGACCCCGTAAAGGAAGACAATCACGAAGATAATGATGACAACGACAATCATCCAAATGAACGAAATCACCCGATTGCTTACCGGATTTTGGTTTTCAGCAATTCCATAAGCATGGTTGACGCTTCGCTGAAAAGCAGCGATTCCTTGACTAGTCGACCAGAGAGCAATCAAGGCCCCGGTGGTCAGGACACCACCACTTCCTCGTTGAAGAAAATCAAGGACAAGTGGCCGAATAAAGCTATAAACCGTTGCCGGAACTAACGTTTGCAGGTAGGTAAGAACTGTATTGGCATCTAGCCCAATCATCGGTAACAAGTTCCCAATCACCAGCAATGCCGGAAAAATTGAAAGTAACGTATAGTACGCGAGTGTCGCTGCAGAACTAGATAGTTGGGCCAGGGTAAAATGCTTGACCAGCATCGCAATTAAATTCTTTAATTTTGCTTTATTTAGCTTCCCGATCATTGCCCAACTCCTCATCAGTAATACTCGTTCATTATACATTATTTTGAATTGCGTGCGAACTGGGGAAAAGGACATCTCCACTTATTAGCTATTCAATATTTCATTATGGATCATCAAAGCGCGAGCCCAATCTTGTGGACTAGCAATTTCTCCGGTAAATTCTACCCGGCGTTTTCGAATACTAAACGTAAAAATTTGAAGCGGGTTAATATAGCCCTCGATGTTCCTTGTATGCAACGGTATAAAGAACTCTCTCAATCGATTATTCTTGGCATGTGTAACCGGCATGACCATTACCAGCCCGGTGACCTTACTATAATTAGCAGAACTCATCACGATTGCTGGATGCCTCCCCTTAATTTCTTCACCAACAGAAGGCTCAAAATCAATCCAAATCAGATCCTGCTTTTGAGGAAGGTACTTATTAATGTAATAATTCGTCATCCCTTACCCCACCATCAATAAAGCCAGTATCATCACCATCATAAAGATGCTTTGCAATAAATTCACTATTCTTAAAAGGATTACTACGTTTAGGCATATACACTATCGCCCCACTTCGATCTTGGTATACCTCATATTCCTTGTACCGCTTCTTAATAGATTTAGGAACGGTAAGAACATCCGATGTTCCAACGCGCCTGATCTTAACTGTCATTTTAACGCCCTCCGTTAATATATATTCGATATATATTATATCTCACCTCTCAATGTCTTAGAAGAAATATTGCTTATTCCCACACCATTTAAAAACGAAAGAAATCAGAAAAGATCGGAAATTAACCGAAACTTTTCTGATTTTTCAGTGCAATTTAAAGATTATCGGTGCAAAATCGACTGATTTTGCACCGATAACTTGTTTGTTGCACCGATTTAATTTTTAATACTTCGAGATAACGACTCAGAAAGCGTGCTTGCCAAGAACTTGCTAGAGCCAGCATTACTACTGCAACATAGTCATAACGTGTTCGCAGGGAAGCCTCTATAGACAACAAACTCCCTCCCAGATGCTTTCAGCATCCAGTCAGGAGAAATTGTTGTCTTACGAGTCTTCTTTACCTGCTCACACTCACTCTACTTAATAACATTCTTAACATGGTGCTTCTTAGCAGAGATTTGGTAGAAGATCAAAGCTACTGCAGCGAAGAAGACAGGACCAGCGATTGTCCAGAAAGCAGTCTCCCAATCCTTATCTAACATTGGTTGGATAAAGGTAAAGAGAATTCCGACAATCAAAATAATTTCAACGAAACAAACAATCGTATTAGTCAATGCCTTGTTCTTGAAGACAACAAATGGCCGTTCAATATCTGTCCGCTTCTTAAAGAATGGAAATGCACCAACTAAGAAGAGGTATGGGAAACAAGTGGAAACGTTGGCCATATCAGTCAAGATGGTGTAGAACCGTTGAGCGGCAGAACCACCAAAGGCAACCAAGAAGATAATAATGGAAACAACTGTAACCTGAAGCCACATTGCATTTGCAGGCATTCCCGCCTTATTAAGCTTAGTGAGCTTCTTTGGCCATAAATCAGGGTTAGAACCAAGAATAAAGGCCTTAATTGGTGAATACATCAGAACGAAAAGGGCTCCTAAGAATCCTAGTGCCTGTGAGAAGGCAACAATCCGCGTCATGGCAGCACCCCATTCGAGAGCAACTGCGTGAGAGAAACCTAAGGCAGTTCCTAATTTGACCCCTAAGATGTTAAAGAGGACATAGGTAGCATTCCCCAAGTTAGTTGTCGACACCGCAAAGTCATGCTTGTAATTAGCAAACCAACCAGCCATCAAAATCATGATGACATAAGCACCGATTGTAAAAATAGAGGCAATGATTAAGCCACGTGGGAAAGTCTTTTCAGGGTTCTTCATTGAATCAGTAACGGATCCAAGTGATTCCATACCACCATAAGCGAAGATTGCATAAACAACGAAAGAAATAATTGCAATTGGCGTCTGGAATTGTGGATTAGGTGACAGAATCAAGCTCTGAGCACCATCAAAATGTTGAGCCAAAACACCCTTGTTAATAATCAAAACAATAATAGCTGCAATCACATAAATGATATTAACAACAACGGTGAAGATCCCACCAAGTGAACCAACTTTGGCAATCGCAGTCATTCCCCGAGAACTAAAGTAGGTACAAGCAATCATTAAGATAATCCCAAGGACACCAATAACTTCAGTTGAAGTCATTCCCCAGAAGTGCCACTGCTGAGTGGTATCCTTACCAAAAATCAATGCGGAAAAAGTAATCCAAATCCGGGAAGCGGTGGAAACCATCCAAACAATCCAGGAAGCTAACCAAACGAAAGTCCCAATAAAAGCCATTCGTTCACCAATTGAACCTGCAAGCCAGGAGTAAATTCCTCCTTTAGCGTCCTTAAATGCAGAACCATATTCTGCCATCATTAAGCCACACGGGAAGAAGAAACAAATCCCTGCAAGCGCATACCAGATAATACTGCCATAGCCCATTTGCAAGTAGGCGTTTGATACGTTACCAAAACCAAAGATCGCAGTAATGATCATCGTCACTAGGCCAAAGGTAGTAATCATTTTTTTATTACTACTTTGCTCATCCACAATAAAAAACCTCCATAATATAATGCAAAGATTCTTAAATAAAAATAAGAAATTATTTAATATTTTAAGTATAGTCCTCTTTATCAAAAATAAAAGTATTTTTCAAAAAATCTTATTGTTTTCTAATTTTATTTATGCATATTTACTGACTTATTCACGCATAAAATACATTATAAATAGTTATTTTCATTATTTTGTGTATATTTATGAATATAATCATTGGCGATTATGAACGCTTTATTTGAATAAACCTTAGTAAAGTTCTTCCCTCAGCTTCTCATAAATCATAAAATGGCAGATCACTAATTTTTATTTAGTAGATCTGCCATTTTATTTATGCATTATTATGTTTTATTTATTTAATTTTAGTAGTTGCTTTATTTTCTTATGAGTAATGGACTGCAATAGAGTCGAGAGCGGCTCCCTCGGAACCCACTAGAGCTAACGAGTTCTTTTAGTTATTGGCAACATAGTCAAGAACTGCTCTCCCTAACCTTCCTCGAGCTAATTCCCTACTGCAACTGAGTCGAAATGTGTTCCCTCGGAACTCGCTAGAGCTAACGACCTCCGAGAAGTGGTGCAAAACCACCACTCCCCGGAGAAATCGTTAGCTTTCCGCGAGTTCTTTGCGAGGTCACACTCTACACTCTATTCAAAATGACTAGCCACGTCTTTAGCAATTTCACTGTAATGCTTCAAGTACTTGGCGTAGTTGTCGTCATAGATGTACTTGGCATCGGCTTCGGGGTTTTGGGAAGTTAAGATCTTTGGCCCCTTATCGGTAACGACAAGAGTATGTTCATATTGGCAAGACCAACCACCATCAGCAGTTTTAGCAAGCCAGCCGCTTGGATCACTAGTATCGGCTTCCCAGGTTCCAGTATTAATCATTGGTTCAACGGTAATTGTCATCCCGTTCTTTAAGCGGAGACCTTGGCCGTGTTCGCCATAGTGAGGAACCATTGGATCTTCATGCATTGTTGGTTGAATCCCATGACCAACAAATTCACGAACATCACCATAACCATTTTCATCCTCAGTGTAATGCTGGATAACGGCACCAATATCACCAATCCGGTTGCCAGCAACACATTGATCAATTCCCATGAATAATGACTTCTTGGTAACATCCATCAACTTTTGAATTTCAGGCTTAACATTACCAATCCCATAACTCCAGCAGGAATCACTAAAGAAGCCATCAACACTAACAACGGTATCAATCTTAGCTAAATCGCCATCTTTAAAGATGAGTTTCTTCCGTGGGAAACCGTGACAAATTTCGTCATTAACACTGACACAGGTTGCGTATTTGTACCCTTCGAAGCCAATTTGTTCAGCCTTAGCACCGGCAGCCTTAAAGTACTTCCGGGCAAAGTCTTCAACTTCCCAACTTGAAATTCCTGGCTTAATAAATTGCCGGATTCCAATGTGCATACTTGCAAGGGCAGCACCGGCCTTTTCCATCGCTTCAATTTCGCGTGGTGATTTTAATGTAATCATTAAATTGTCCCCTTCATTATTTTATACGTAAACTAGTATAACACTTGTCACCAAAGAAGTAGCAAAGCATGCTATACTATGAAACGTAATTTATTTTAAACGGGGGAATAAAAATGGCTAAAGCACTTGTTGTTTACGCAACCATCACCGGTAATAACGAAGACGTTGCCGATATCATTACTGAATCATTTGAGGATCAAGGTGTGGAAGTCGACGAGACGGAAATTACAATGGCTGATGTGGAAGACTTTAAGGATGTCGATATTTGTGTTGTTTGTCCTTATACCTATGATGAAGGTGCTCTTCCAGATGAGGGATTAGATTTCTATGATGACCTTCAAGAAGCCGATTTAACGGGAAAAGTTTACGGAGTTGCCGGTTCAGGCGATACTTTCTACGCTGACGATTATTGTAAAGCAGTCGACCTCTTTGGCGAAGCGTTTGAAAAAGCCCATGCGACTAAGGGTGCTGACAATGTTCACATCAACTTATCACCAGATGAAGATGATATTAAAACCCTTGATAGCTTTGTCGCAAAATTAATTGAAAAGGCGGCTAAGTAATGATTAAACAACTCTGGAGTAAGTATAAGTCCATTATTGCCTACCTGTTCTGGGGTGTTGTCACTACTGTTGTTAACTTAGCGGTCTTTCAAGTTTTAAGTCCCGGCCTTCACTGGAATGTTGAAGTAGCAACCGTAATTGCATGGTTTGCCTCTGTCCTGGTAGCCTACTTCACCAATAAGGTGTGGGTCTTTGGTTCTCACTACACGACCGTTAGTGACTTCTTAGTTGAAATTCTCCGCTTCTTTTTCTATCGTGGACTGACCTTAGTAATTGATATGGTAATTACCTATGTTGGTATTAAAGTCCTCAAGTTCGATACCCCATTACAACAGTTCATCGTTAAGTTTATTGATAATGTTATCGTGGTTATCGCAAATTATATCTTCTCAAAGTGGTTGATTTTTAAGGATAATCGTGGAATTGAAGATAAGTAAATACTAGCAGGCTGAATCAGTGATTGATGCAGGCTGCTATTTTTTCTTCGCTGCTTTTCATATAAAAACAATTAAATGCCGTCTTATATATTTAGGAGGATTGAAAGCCTCAACTCTAATAAGGATGGTGGCAAATGGATCAACGTGAATTATATTTAAAGCAACTTGAAGAAAAATGGGAGCATTTGACAATTACGAATGACATTATGTTTGGGATGGTGATGGAAAATGAACAAATTTGTTTAGAGCTTATTCAGCGCTCCCTACCAGAACTAAACATTAAAGCAATTTCGCGAATTACTCCTCAAAAACAAATTACCGGTCCAATCAGTGCACGAACAGTCCGGTTTGATGTTTTTGTCCGTGATGAAGAGCAGCGTACTTTTGTGGTTGAAATGCAAGTTGCAGATAAACACAATCTTCCCTTTCGGCTTCGTTATTATCAACAGCAAATTGATTTTGATATTTTAAACGTTGGCGACGATTACTCAAAATTAGCGCAGTATCCGACCTACGTAATTATGTTTTGCAATTTTGATTATTTCGGTCGTGACTGGAGTAAATATCAGTTTGAAAATCGATGCGTTGATGATCCAAAACTTAAGTTAGGTGATCAACGGCAAATCACGATCTTCAATGCCAAGGCTAGCCAGTTTCATGGTAATATGAAATTAAAGGGATTTCTCAAATTAATGGGAAACCAGATTGACGCAGACGATCAGCTTGTCAAACAAGTACGGGCTGAAATGAAACGGATTCGTGAAGATCCGATAAGGAGGCATGGTTTTATGAAGTATGAACTTGACCTGATGGATGCACGAAGAGAAGGTAAAAAGGAAGGTAAAGAAGAAGGAGCAGTTGAAGCTCTAATCAATTCAGGCTTTAACGACCAACAGATTGCAAATAAATTAACTAATATGTACAGTATGAGCCATGATGAAGCCTTAAAGTTAATTCAGAAAGTTAGATAGTTAAAAGAAAGAGTCGGCGAAGATGTTCACCGACTCTTATTTCTTATTAAGGTAATTTTCAATAATATCAAGGATCCGTTCACTGGCATGGCCATCACCAAACGGGTTTTCTGCCTGATCCATTTTCTTATAGGCTTTATGATCGTTCAGCAGTGTAAAGACAGCCTGTTGGATACTTGTTGGATCAGTACCAACAACCTTAACGGCACCAACATCCACTGCTTCCTGTCGTTCTGTTTTTTCTCGCAGAAGCAAAACCGGTTTATGAATTGCCGGTGCTTCCTCTTGAATCCCACCAGAATCAGTCACAATGAAGTCACACCGTGCAGCGAGGTTTAAGAAGTCGCCATGATTAAGCGGCTGAATTAAATGAATTCGTTCTTTATTACCCAGTACCTCGTCAGCAAGACTCATTACTTCGCTATTTGGGTAAACCGGATAAATTAAGTCAACATCTTTATTGGTCTCTACAATATCTCTCATTGTATGAAAGACCCGCTCCATTGGCGCACCAATACTTTCCACCCGTTGCATCGTCAAAATAATAATTCGGTGATCATCAGGGATCTGTTCAAGGAGATCACTCTGATAATCGGTTGTTAACCGTTCCTTGACGGAATCAATTACCGGATTGCCAGTTACATAAATTTGCTGAGCAGAATGATGTTCACTTAGTAGATTATCACGGGCTCGAGTTGTCGGAGCAAAGTAAAGATCAGCTAAATTATCTGTAATTCGGCGGTGCATTTCATCCGGGAATGGCAGATATTTATCATAGGTTCGCAATCCGGCTTCAACGTGCCCTAAAGGAAGATGGTTGTAAAAACTTACCAAACTAGCTGCTAAGCTAGTAACGGCATCCCCCACCACCAAAAGTATATCTGGCTGACCAGCATTAATAACATTATCAAGGTTATGAATTAGCTGACTTAGTTGTTCAGCATAATCAGTATTCTTTAGGCCAGAGAGATCTAAGTCAAAATCTGCCGTCAAATTCAAGAAGTCCATCGTTTGTTGAAGGAGTGGGCGTCGCTGTTGGGCAGCAATTACGATTGATGGTTTCCAAGTACTTGGATCCCGTTTCATTTGCTCAATAATTGGTGCAAGCTTAATTGCTTCAGCACGCGTCCCAAATAAAAGCATAATTTTGAATGGCTTTTGCACAGTGACAACTCCTTTGCGAAAATACTATTTTCATTGTACAACATTTAATAAAATCTTGGAAAATTTGCACTGGATAAACTTTATTTCCCGGGAAATAGCAGTTCAAATTTCTAACAACTAATTAATTTTAGTTTCTTACCACGTATATATATTTTCGCAAGAGATACTGAACTCCCACTAGAATGGTTAAAGCCGAAGACGCATATCTCCCCGACATTCCCTGATGAACTAGAATCACGCTAATAATAACTACTAAAACAAATATTCCGTAGAATAATTTCGCAAAGACTGATAATTTTTCGTCAGGCCGTTTACCACTCCGATAAAATGTCCGACGATTGATCCCGAGGAAAAAAGGACTTACCATTTCTTCATAAATCATGGTAAGAATAAGAATTGCTGCCATGCCATCCCAAGCAATACTGCCCACTTTTGTTGAATCATCAAGAAGATAACTAAGTCCAAACATTATCCAAATAAAACCATAGGAAACACTAAACGAATTCATTGCTCTCCCTTGTTCTAAATAGTCCTTCAACTTTTGGTCCTCCCTTAATAGAGAATCAAGTGAAATTTGATAAACATTGCTAATTTTTACAAGCATATTCAAATCAGGATATGTTTTATCATGCTCCCAATTAGACACTGCTTGTCGAGTAACGAAATACTTTTCAGCTACCTCCGCTTGTGTCAAATCTAGCTCCTGTCGTCGTTCTTTAATTTGTTCGCCAAATTTCATTGGTCTCTCCTTATTTTTGGGTTAAGTATATCGAATAACGATAGACAAGTACTAGCAATGATTCATTGCACCACCAGAATAGTACAAAAATAGGTAAGAAAACACATTGTTAAAACGTCTTTTCTTACCTCTAATTATCTACCGTTAGCTTCCAAACTTACTAAGTCTAATCGCGGGAATTAACCTGAGCCTTCGAGTCTAACTACGAACGACTCTGATGATTTCATCATCATTCGTCATTCTAGGTTAGCCAACCAGGCTCTTAAATAGGTTAATTCCCAGCTCCAACCAAATGGTCCCATCCGGAATCGAACCGGAATCGGCCGCTTAGGAGGCGGATGTACTATCCAGTTATACTATAGGACCAGACAAAGAGTATTATCGCATTTACGAACAAACTCGTAAAGCTAATTTTACTCTTTTTCATTAATTATTCAAAGCACTGCCTTAATCACATCCCACTCTTACGGCGGTGCTTGAGACGAATCCCCTTATTTTTCCGATTTTTCTTATGAGGCTTCTTTTTCGGCTTTGTCAGTTTACCAAGGGTGTGATGAACAGTCTTTTCGACACTTGCATTGTCATTCCACTGTTCTTTTTGCAATTGCCGACTGTTTTGCCGCCGAACTGAAACTGACTTTTGACCCTTTTGTGGTTTTTGATCCGTAATTTGGTCATTATCAATGTAAAGATGCTCCAAATGATAATCAGTTGGGGCAAGGAGCTTTTTCAAATCACGGATATCGTGATCATCACCTAAGTTAATTACCAGTCCTGGTTCACCTTGACGGCCTGTCCGCCCAACACGGTGGATATAAGTATTCGTTTCTGTTGGCAAATCAAAGTTAATAACAGCAGGAAGCTTAGGAATATCAATCCCCCGCGCAGCAACATCTGTTGTCAGTAATAACTTAATCTGGCGTTTCCGAAACATCCGCATCGCCTTTTCACGTTGCGTTTGCTTCTGTCGGCCACCCAAAGTTCCAATTGTCATATGTTCGTGACGAAGACGACTAGCGGCATAATGAAGTGTCCGGGTACTATTAAAGAATACCAAACCACGAAAATCTTTGATACTGGTCAGCCGACGAAGGACAGCAGTCTTTTGCGCATTCGTTCGCGCATCAATATACCCGTGACGAACATTTCCCCGAGTATGGTCACTATCAGTAACATCAAGGGTTAAAATATCCCGTCCGAACATCACTGAAAGTTGCTTAAACACTGGCGATTTAGTAGCAGAAAAGAACGCTAACTGAGCGCTTAATGGCGTAGCACGCTCAATATCTTCAACAACAGCCAAAGTATCGTCACGCAGTAAGTCGTCTGCCTCATCAATTACCATCGTTTGAAGGTGACCGAGTTTGAGGTGCCGGTTATCCAGCATATGGAGAACTCGGCCAGGCGTACCGACAACAACATCCGGATGTTTACGAAGCTTCATTACCTGTCGACGAAGGTTAGCACCACCTGTTAAGGCAAGGACTTTAACGCCAATAATATTAGCCCATTCACGCATTACCCGAGTCGTTTGGATCGCTAATTCCTGTGATGGCGCGAGAACTAATAACTGGGTGCCAGCCCCGGGCATAATTTTCGGAAGAAGAGGCAAAGTAAATGCCAGTGTTTTCCCTGAACCAGTAGGCGCGATACCGAGGATTGACTTGTCTTCAGCTAATGGTTTTGCAACCGCCTCTTGGATTTCAGTCGGTTGTTTAAATTGCTGATTAAATTTTTCTTGAAATTGTTCGATCAAATGTTATCCCATCCTATTCTTGATCTTTATCTGCTGGAAATTCTAGTTGAGCTGATTGACGGAGTGAGTACATTACGGAGTTAACCATTTCTGAAAGGTCCATCCAGCCCTTGTACTTCTTCATTTGTTCTTCATTATCTGGATCATTGAACAAGTCAGCAAAGTCGTTCATTTCATCTGTCATTGAATTTTTCTCTACTGGTACATCAAGTTGGTGTGCTTGCTTGTCGGTATCGTAGTACGTTACCTTTTGGGTTTCAAAAATACTATCAAAAACAAGGGTATCCTTTAAGCCATAAACTTCGGATGGCAAGTATGAGTTAGCTGTCTTCCCAAAGTTTAAGGTCACACTGAATTTGTCATAATTCAAAATGGCAACACCCTTAGCGTCAACACCCGTCTTGCATAGGGTTGGGTAGTAAACAACGGATTGTGGCTGGCCAAACATTGTCAGTGCACCATAAACTGCGTAAACACCGAGATCCATTAAGGCACCACCAGCATACTTCAGGGTAAAGATATTTGGGTAAGGTTCATCCCCTGCCAAAACCTTGTCATACCGTGAGGAGTACTTCATCACAGTAATCGTTGCGCCTTGAACATAATGCTCTTTCATCTCGTCAACTTTCTTCAGCCCTTCCTTGTAGAGTGGCGTATGGATATGACGAGCAGCTTCAACTAGGCGTGCCTTCGGGTGAGCCGCCAGTAAGGATTGAATCCCGGAAAATTCACTTGGGTTTACAAATGCTGGCTTTTCAACAATCACAAACTTATCATTTTCAATTGCTAAGCGTGCTTGTTGGTAATGTAAACTATTTGGTGACGCGATGTAAACAACGTCAAAGTCACCATCTTCAAAGAATTTTTCAAGATCATCATAAAATTCTGTAGCACCATATGGCTTACCAAATTCCTTAGCCCGGTCCAGTGTCCGTGAATAGACCGCGGTTAGTTGATACTTGCCAGTAGTCTTGGCAGCATCAAGCATTTGATCCGTAATAATATGAGTTCCAATAATTCCTAACTTAAGCATTTAAGCCAACTCCCTTATCAGATATTTAACTTGTTACATTAATCATACCAATTATTGCTTGTTTTTAACAGAAATGAAATCTTTCGATCATATAATTATGTGTATAATAAGCTTGTAGAAAAATGACTTACCACATAATTGAGGAGATTGATGGAATATGAGAAAAAAGGGAATGTTACTTTTCGGCGCGGGACTAATGGCTGGGCTCTCTAGTACGTTAGGGTTCAGTCACGCGAAGAAAAGTAACACATCGGCTGCGTTACCGATATTCTATGCTGGTACTTGGCAATATTATGATCATGAACGCAACCGAACCCATAAAATTACCATCTCTCCAGAATTAAAACTGGGAATTGACAATCAAGAAATTCCCGCAACAGTTCAACTAGTTCGTGAAGATAAATTAGTTTATCTCGATAAATTTGGCTATCATATTACAATTCAAGCAAATGATCAGCGTCCAGTTTCATTAATTGACGAAGCTGATGATCAAGTCTATACAATTCAACCACTAAAATAGAGGTCATGAAAAGCTCTTGTTGCTTCATGGCCTTTTTGATTTTTAAAACTATTTCTTATATTCCCGGTAATGAGGAGCGTGGTAGTGTTCCATAAAGTCAAGGATCTGGTCAAAGTCGTCACTGAAGCACATGCTATCGAGGTAGGTCTTTTCGAGGAAGCCTTCGTGAGACATGTGTTTAAATACTTGTTCAAGTGGTGAGTAAAAGTCATCTTGATTATAAAAGGCAACCGGCTTGGGATTTTCTCCAATCGTGATCCATGAGGCGGCCTGACTAATTTCTTCAAGTGTCCCAATACCACCAGGAAGGGCTAGCATTCCATCTGCCATTGCCATCATCTTTTCTTTCCGGTGATCCATATCAGGAACAATTTTAAGATCCTGAATCTTTTCATAAGCAGCACCACGACTAGCAAGAGTTTCAGTAATAATGCCGTGAACAGTTCCGCCATTATCAAGAACCCCATTGGCAACGGCCCCCATTAAGCCAAATTGACCACCGCCGTAGACAAGATCGATTCGGTGAGCAGCCATCCATTCCCCTAATTGACGAGCTGCTTCTAAATACTTTTTATCACTGCCATCTCTTGCACCGCAGTATACAGCTAATAATTTAATCATTTTCTTCCCCTCCTTGTTGCAAAATCGCTATTTGCTGTTGGATTGCGTTGGCGGCTGTTTTAACGGCTGCTTCTTCTACAGGATAGAGGTTTAATAACAGTGGATTCCCCTGACCGTTACGATTAATTAAGGTTGGAAAACTTACATATCCTTCATACTGTGGTTGATAAATTGCCAGTGGAACACTTAGTTCACCACTACCTAAAATTGCAGAAATAATTTGAATGGTCCAGACAACAACGGCACTCGCATTGTAGCCCAAGCCGTTTAGCGTATACCAATTATCCAAATCAGCGTTAATCCCTAGTTTATTTTGATCGAGATGGTGGCCGTTAATCGACTTTTCCAAATTTTGACCATTGACAGTAACTGTTGACCAAGCAAACACCTTTTCGCCATCGTGCTGACCATATACAAAGCCACTAACATTCTGTGATGATAACTGAGCAGCTTTAGCAACTGCCTGGCGCATTCGCATAGTATCAATTGTTGTCCCAATTCCCACTACTTGTTTTGGTGGTAAAGCAAGTTGCTGCTGAAGGTAAGCCGTAATTGCTTCATTGGGATCACTAATATTTAAGACAATTCCGGAAAAGCCGCTTTGCTTAACTCGTGGTGCGATCTCCTCAACAGCTTGCCCATTCCTTGTTAACTCAGCCATCTGATGCTCTTTAAGAAGCTGACTATCACCAAATGCTGCTATCAAAATATCCGCATTTTTTAAGGCTGCGTAGTCCTGAATAGTGATTGTGGTACTTGTCATTAAGGCGGTTTGGGCATTTTCTAAATCGGCTTTCAAGCCAACAGCCAAATCATCATCTTGATCGATTAAGACTAACTGATCTACTTTGTCGGTTGTTACTAGATCATGTGCCAATAGTCGTCCAACATGTCCCAGACCAATAATTCCAATTTTCCGCATCTTACGCTCCTCCTTAACCAAAAACGAGGCACCACAAGGAATTGTGAGGCCCCATTATTCATTAATAATATCTAATTTATTGTTGTTCTTGGAACTTAATTGCTTCAGGGAATGTATCTAAGATGTACTTACGTGGACCATCTGGGAAATCAAATTCTCCTTGAGCTTCATAAGTTTCATCATGATCGCCAACCGTCAATGTGACACCATCATCATCAAATGAAACATTTACTCCCAATTCAATGGCCGCTTTGATCAAACGCTGCGTATCATCAGAATACTCATTGCTAATTGCCTGAAGCGGGTGAGACATGTTCATATTAGCAGTAAAACGATCATTAGCCAGCTTTAAGCCGAACGAAAGTAAATTGCCGTTTTCAATCTGATCAGCCAATTGACCGCTAATCGTCAACGCTGGATCGTCAACCCGACGTTGAACAAATTTAAGAGCTAACCGATACTCACGTGGTGCATTAAATTCATCAACCAAATCCTGCAATTCAGCAATAATCTTAATAGCGGCCTCGTGCATTTCTGAAGTTTGTTCTTTTGGCTTTTGAAGTGCTACCTCATTATTAAGCTTTCGTGCTGTTGCTAGTTTCTCTGGTAAATTATCCGGAAGCGGCTTAACTAACGTATTAATCATTAACAATTCAAGGAAATTAATCGTATCATCACTGACCCCTGTCCGAGAAAGCGGATCAAGATCAAACGAACGGAATTCAAGATAATTAATACCCTTAGTCAACATCCCCTGTAAATCACCAACGTCTTGGTTATGACGCCGACAGCGAACAGGACCGAAGAATTCCTTAATGCTGTAGTAAGTACCATCATCCAAGAATTGCTGCAGTTTAGAAAAATGTTCTTCTAATGAATTATAGCTAACTTGTTCATTAGGCAAGTTATCATCACCATAATCACTACACCGCAAACTACGAACCGGTAACTCAACGTGTTCCGGCACATTCACATCTTCCGAAACCGGGCTTGCACCGTAAAGGTAAGTGAATAGCCATTGATAAAGGACAAAACACTGTGCCATCTTAAAATACAGATGATTTTGAAAATCAACAAGTGAATGATATTTATCCTTATAAAATTGTTCGTATAAGGCTTTCAAAAGTTCCTTGTTAAGGCTGAAATTAACATGGACATCACCCAACAATTCCTGGGTAATTCCATATTTTTTGCCTAGGTAATCGTGGTTTGCTTGGTCCCAAGACTTGGTATTGGCAGTCATTAGGTAGTCTAAATCATGATTATAGACAGGCGCTGGAGCAAGGCTGAGTGGCCATAGTCGTTCATCCTCATGAAGTTGGCCAACCATAATCTGTTCAAGCATCTTCAACTGACGAACAGCATTTTTACTTCCAACAACTGGTGACGTTTCAAAGTCAATCATGTTGTCAGTAAAACCAGAATTCAAATATAGGTTATGACGACGAGAACGGAGCGCTTTCGGGTATGGGTACCGACTTGCTCGACCGTTAGTTAATACCCGGTGCTTCTTTGCCTCTAGTCCAAACTCTGACGCAAATAGTTTTGCATTTAACTCTGGCTCGCTTAATGCTTGACGAATTACGGCATATCGATCAGCCATTCAAATCACCTCATTTCTCATATACCATACACAATAACACTTTGGATACTGAATTAGCAACCTCAAAAGCGAAGTGACAATACTCAAATAATTGCGCAAAAGACAACTGAATTAACGGTTGCTTACTGAAATGCTTTGGGATGCTAAGCGCTTTATTTTGTAATGTAATTGAGCAGTTTGAACATTACCTGCTTATTCTCTGCTGGAACATCGTGGTTAATAATTTCAGCAGCTGTTTGATGAAGGTCATTATTTTCAAGCGGGTACTGATTATCGTTAATTGCAATCTCACGAACATTGTCCTTCATTGGTTCAAAGTGAAATTGCAGGCCGATAACGTTGTCGTGATAAAGGAAGCCTTGATTTTCATTTAAATCACTACTAAAAAGCAGCTTAGCATCATCAGGAATCTCAAACATGTCCTGGTGCCAATGCAAAGCAGTTAGCTTTTCTGGAATGCCTGGAATTGCGTCGTTTTGCCGATAAACTGGTGCCCAGCCAACTTCTTTATGCGGAGCTTGACTAACTTGGTAGCCAAGCGCTTTAACAATCTGTTGTGCTCCTAAGCAAGCACCAAAGATTGGTTTACGTTCATCAATCAAAGTCCTAATTAATTCTCGTTCTTCTTCTAACCACGGAAAGTCATCATTAGGACTCATTGGACCACCAAGAACAACCAGCATATCAGTCTCAGCTGCAGTTGGTAAATTGCCAAATTGATCCGGGTGATAAACATACATTTCATTGTTATTTGCATGAATCCAATCCCGAATTGATCCGGGTCCTTCATTGGACGTATGCTGCAAGATATTTACTCTCATTACCTAATACTCCTATTTTTATTTACTCCCCAACGTACTCCTACTTAGTCACTAGAATTTTAATGTTATTCAGATCAGGTGTCAATAAAAGCGAGCGACAATGAGAAGTTATTTTAATATCAATGAAAACTAAAGATCTACTATTTGAATAGTGGTACCGATCTTTTTCAAAAGTACCAGTAAATCAGTGGTTTTCAATATAACAGTCTGGGTATTGGTATTTGGATGGACTCCAATTAACTCATTCATTTTAAGAACTTCTTGCGTAATAATTAGCGATACCCGATGCTGTCGATCATTAAAGAGGTTAAAGGGTGACACCATCCCCGGAGTTACGTTTAGGATCTGACTCATTTCATCTGAGGAAGCAAATGATAATCGGGATGATCCAACTGCCTGACGAAAGCTTTTTTCATCGAAGCGCTTATCTTCTGGAAGAATATATAGGAAATAATTTTTCCGATTATGGGTATGAAGAAAGAGATTCTTTGTCCTTGCAAACGAGTAGTTTTGTACATATTGATTCGCTTCATCTGTCGTAAAAACGGCTGGATGATGAACTACCTGGTATTCAATTTTATTATCATTTATCAATTGATAAATTTGCTGTGGAGTCATATTATTCTCCTTATTAAATGCACTTATAAATAAAGCCACGAACAGTCATTATGGATTAGAGTTCGCAGCTTCGTTTGGATATTTTCAGTTGGTTTTATATTATTTGTTAGCAATCATGAGTACCGCTGTATTCCGTCTTAAGCGGCTCATTAATTTCTACCACTTCAACGTTATCAGTTAAGATTTTGGTTGGGCTAACCAGTGGCATCGTAAAATGCTTTGGATCAAAGCGAAGTTCCATTTGGTCTTCAAATTGAGCACTAGCATACCATTCGCTCTTAATCCGAATGTCACCAATATTGGAACTAACAATCTCATCAAAATCAGGTAGCTTAACATCGCGGTTAACAAAAATTAACCGGTAGTTAGCATCTAAGTTACAATTGCCGATTGCAGAAAATGGACCTACCCCATCATCAAAGTCCAAGACAATTTGCTTATCAGGGCTCATGTACTTTCTGAGTCGATCCATTGCCGCAGCAGTTACGGTTAATTTTTTCATAAGCAACTCCCCTTTAAGTGATATTGTAATTATTATTTTACTCACTTTTTATAAGAGATAAAGGAAGATGCTCACGAAACTTTACTTTACCTTTTTATTCTTATCAATCCGGTTAACAGTTAACGGATACTTAGCATCTAATTTAGGACCAATTTTCTTAATCACAATCTCTCTTTTTAGCGGGGCAAAGATCATCCAGCCACCAATCCATAGCACACCAAGGATTGAGGACAAAGCATTACTGTGAATTAATGGGAAAAGGCATCCCCAAATCATCATAACGACAATAAAACAGGCATTGTAGATACTCTTAAATGTATGGTACTCTTCGTGTCGCTGATAAAGCTGTGATTGTAACTGTTCATCAGCTGATTGGATCTTTTCCTTTTGCTGATTAGATTGGGTCGGCGGAAAAAGTTCACCAACTTCTACACCTAATGCACCAGCAACTAAATTTAACGTTGAGATACTGGCATCATCACCCGCTTCTAGCCGTTGAATTGTTCTTACAGAAACCTTGGCTTTTTCAGCAAGCTGTTCTTGAGATAGGTGCTTGGCGATCCGTAGTTTCTTAATTTCATTCTCTACCATAATATATTCCTTCCTTATTTGATTGTACTTTTAAATTACACTTTAATACTACAGATAGCCACGTCATTTAGCCGTCAGTATCCTGACAGTTACCCGCCAGTAATTTAATTTCCCGGGAAATGGCAAATTGCTAATAATTTATCACACTTCATTATTTAATGATGAATCACATTCGTTATTATTTTATTTACCTAAATTTCAAGAATAAGTTAGCCACTGGACTCAAATAAATAATACTGACCAATTGATTATTGGTTGATGGAGCTGTGATATCTCTTGGTAGAAGGCCTTA
>OKSF01000295.1_pt1 | contig 47868 bp, 42 predicted proteins | sample 1606061 | NCBI WGS metagenome assembly OKSF01 (sample SAMEA3541567, study PRJEB24748) | human gut metagenome | biome: human gut; feature: human-associated habitat; material: faeces | place: China | collected 2012
AAAGACACGATAAATAAAGGATTGTTACCCTTTATGTGCAAAGGACGAGCCTTTTGAAAAAGGCCCGTCTAATACTAAAGGATATTCTTTATCTTGAAGATTTTCTTCATCCTTCAACATTTTTAAAATACCACCAATATAAGCAAATGAAACCACAGCAAACTGACCTTCTGACTTTGATTCATCATTATAGCTATCTGTTACACGAACTGAAAATTCCTCAGAAACTGAAACTTTCCGTCGACTAGTAAGCATTCGATCCATAAGGTTTTGAATATTAAATTCTAGTTTTTTACTATATTCAGTCGATTCTCTTTTTAGTTTCTTCACAAAGTAATCTAAAACTTGTTTCATAATTTCAATTTTAGCTGACGCTATTCTTCCCATCTCATTTGCTTCTGTTAATTTATCGTATTTTTTCATTTCATTCTTTAAAAACAATTTGAAATTGTGATTCTTAATATTTAGATTACTAACCTCTTGCTCAAGCTCATTAATTCTATTTTCTAATTTCTGCCTTTCAACAATCAAATCTTGAATATCCTTACTATTTTTTTCATCTTCATCTAACTCTCTAATTTTATTCTCACACTCTCCTGCTTTATTTTGATTATCTAAAACTCTTTTTATGATACTTTCAACAGATTGTTTGTCATATCCAATTCCCCATGTATTTGCAGTAGTAGTAAATTGCTGATACATATAAGAATATGATTTTGGAGGCATCATTTGTAAAAATCTCTCTATATGTTCCTTTTCTGATTCACACATTTCTCTACCACAAATACAAATTTTAGTATCTGCCTTGAGTAAATAATGTATTAAGCTTTTATTTAGTCCAGATGGTAAATGGTTTTTGCTTACTTGTAAATTCAATTTCCCTTTTGCATCATTGACTGCCTTAGAAATCAATAATGGAGGAAACATATCCATCACTTTATTTCCAAATTGATGCTGTTCATTCTTTGCATTTTGTAAAAAGGTGTCACGTTGCCCTTTTAAAAACTTACGTTGGCTTTCATAATCTGCTGTAGACTTGGTGCTACCAATTTTTTCAGATATTGCTTGAACACATTGTTTTTTATCTTCTTTTTCAGCATCTTTCTTTTCAATTTCTTCAGTTAATAACATAATTTTGTTTTGTGCATTTTCAATATTTGTTTTTACTTTAGAAACTTCACTTTCACTTCCAATACCACTTTTTCCTAGATATAATCTCCCTAGTACTGTTGTCTTTAGATCTGTACGACCAACATGATCTATAGCCGATTCAATTACATCTAAATCAAACATTGAGTATAAGGCATTTCTTAACTTTGCTGCTGAATCCTTCCCTTTAACTCTTAAATCAGCTATCATACTTTCCCCATCAAAGAAAAAATACTCTGACAATCCAGATGGCAACATTTTTTCTATCGTTTCTTCTGGCTTTTCTACCCTTTTCCAATTTAAATCATCATCTCTTTTTTGAAGTGATAAATCTTCTCCTATTTTTTGTGAATCATAAATATCCTTTTTATATGTATAAGTGCGAGTAAGGGAATATTCTAATCCAGCATGTTCAAAGTCAACTCTTCCCATTACAGAAAATATTTCACCATAAGACAATTTATCTTCATAAGCAATGTTATATAAGCGGTCTGTTGTCGTTTTATTGAACTTTACTTTGCCATAAATAATCCATTGAAAAAGCTGATGTAAAGTTGTTTTACCGTCTCCATTTTTACCGTAGATGATTGTTACTTTTCCATCTGTAGAACATTTTATTATTCCATGATCCTTGAAATTTCTAAAGTTCTCATATTCTATAGTTTTAATCTTCATTGTTCATTTCCTTTTCTAATTCAGCAAGTATTCTATTGACAATTTCTGTCTTTGTAACTTTACTTTCGTCTGTCATTCGTGAACCTTGAAAATCTTGTTCTTCTTTTTCGATGTATTTTATTAAATCTTGAACTATATTCTCTTTATTCACTTTCATAATCCTCCATTTCTTCATAATCATAAACATTAATATCCTCATGAGATATTCCATATCGTATTAATAACTCATCAAGTTCATGTTTTAATTCATTCCAATTTTTAGCCAATTTAGCATATTCATTGAATCTTCTTAATTCAATCTTCGCCCATTGTTCCATATTGTTAGATGGAAGAGCAACAATATCATAAATTTTTGCATACTCTTTATCTTTATAAGTACGCAAAATTCTACCTCTCCGCTGAACAAACTCTCTATAATCATCATTGCTGGAAAGTATCAATGCGCTTTTTATAGAAGGAATATTTATTCCCTCATCTAAACATCTAATTGCTGCTAAAACTGATATTTCCCCTTTATTAAACGAATCAACCAATAGCATTCTCTCTTGCATATTTTCAGTCGCTGTAAATTGACTTACTTTATAATTGAATTCACTTAAAACTTTTTTTACCGATTGAATATGACGTATTTCTTCGCCAGTATTATTGTCATATAATTTTCCATCACCACAGTAAACAACGAAATGATCTTGTTCGTCAATTCGATTTATTATCGAAGATAAATTATCTTGCTTTTCTTCTAACATAGAAATAATTCTTAGTCTATTTTTATGTGCTTTAATAAACGTATCTTTATCTACTAATTTTCCATTTTTAAAACAAGAAGCCATTATCCTGGATTGGTGTTTAAATTCTTGTTCTTCTTCCTCATTTGATGACACATAAATCGGATAATAGTAATATGGTACAAGATATCCTTTTTCTAATGCCACTTCTATAGGCAAATCAAACACTTGTCCTCCAAAATATTTCATAAGTTCTCTTCCCTTTGCAGCAGAAGTCCCACTAAAAGGAGTCGCACTCAAGCCAAGCATGTACAAAAACACCTTTTTTAACGCTTCTGGACGATTAGTAAATCGATGTGCTTCATCCACAATAAGTAATCGTTCTCCAGAATATTTTATAAGCCTATTGATTAATTTATTCTTAAAAGAAGCTATCGTTGAAATAATTATGACCTGTGAAGTACTATCATAATTTAGTTTAATGATAGCATCCGTAACTTGTTGATACCATTTTAAGTTTTCTGAAGAAACCATTATGATATCTGCTTTTGGAAAAACCTTGACTACATCTTCCCACCATTGCTTAACTAAATGTTTATAAGGTGCACAAATAAGAATTAGTGCTTGATGTGTTTTTAATAACTCTTTTGCCGAAAAAATTGCAGTCCATGTTTTACCAGTTCCAGTTGCCATTACGTAAAATCCTCGATAACCATTATTTTTCCATGCTTGAATAGCTTTTTTCTGATAATCTCTTAAAACTATTTCTTCTTTTTGCTTATTTTTTTCTCTTTTTTCAATTATTTCAATTAACTTTTTTTCAGCAACTTTTTGGTACTCATAAACTTCCACAAATTCATTGGTGTTATACCATAAAGAATCAAATTCTTGAATCTCTTCTTCAACTATTTCTCTACTCCCATCTTCCCATCCTTTGAAAATACGAACTCTTTCATAGTTACCGAGATACCCACTATAACTAGAATTTGATGAACCCAAAAATACAAGTTTATTATTGTCGAAATCTTGTAGTATCCCTAATTTATCATGATAAATTCCACACTCATCTGTCACCGCGATTTTAATATCTAAAATATTTCTTCTAATCAAATTACATAATAAAGATAATTTTTGATCATTCAATGCTTCTATTTCTCTTTCAAAATCCTCATTAAAAACATTAATCATATACTCTTTACGTTGTTCATATCCTAGAGAAATTGCATATGCGTCTTTTTCAGATAATCTTGGACTTGCGATTAGCTTAATAGTTCCATTGTTTCTAGCCAAGCTTGTTATCCCAGACATAATTGCACTAAAAACGCCAGAGGAGAAGAACCCAACACTTCGTTTATATTCTTTAGTATTCAACAACACTTGATTTAGAAAAGCATCTGCAATGTTGTTATCACCTTTGCTTATATAACTATGCTTTAAGTTCATTTCTCTAAAATTCATCTAAATCCAACTCCTCTAGTGAAAAATCACTTATAAAATCATCAATATTATTTAAGTCATCTGCAACCATTAATTCGCCCTCATTCTGTATATTCTTCATTTCATCTAGGTACATTTTTCCCATCGGTGCAATTAAAGGTACAGAATGTCTAAGTTGAGCTTCTGAAGACTGTACCTCATACTTTTTCCCCCATCTTTTAATAGCACTATAAATTAGCCACTCAGTCCATGGAAATTCTATTTTTGGAAACAAGTGAACATATTTCAGATTATTAATAGGCATCACTTTGCTAACTTCTTTATCTAAAATCTGTTCTATTTCTCCAACGTCTTTTTCTGTGATTCCTATAATATCAACTGAAGCAACTTCATCTGCATTTATTAAAAAATGAGTTTCGTTACAAGAATTCAAAAAATCTAACATATTATTTATTTGATGATATTGTTTTTTTGCATAATTAGATATCTCTGATATTTCAATTACATCTGATTCTTGCACCATTTCTTGAAGCATTTCAAGAGTAGTTGTTATTTCCACACCTATTTTCGCAATATATGGCCTTGAAAAATTATATTCACCTTCAAAACAATATTCTAATAAACTATATAAGCCAAAAGGAAAATTAATATAGTTTCTTTTTAGAATAATAGGGTTATCCCTCATTATGTATGCAAAAATCATTCTACAATTACAAGAATCATTTTTGTTTAGAAATAATTCTATAACACTTTTTAAATAAGAAATATCACTAATTGAAAGCTTCAAATTGTCTACATGAATATAACATCCAAATAAGTTCACAATTTTTGGATCATCAGTAGCTATATTTAAAACTATTTCTGTAATTCCTGGATACTTTTTTTGAAGCTCTCGTTTTGTCACAGGATATCCAATTCGTTTTATGTAAGCTACAATTTCTGTATATATTGATGTAATTTTTGAGTCCTTTGATACATAATCTCTTCTAAAATACCATTTATCTCCGTATTCTTCATGAAGAATTCCCTGTAAATAGTATTTATTATCAACGTTCTCAGCTCTTAATTCTTCTTCAAAAATACTAAATATCGTGTTTGTCATGAATATCGAACTTTCACTACTATCGATGTATTTTTCAATTTTTTTCAATAATGTATTTGATAAATATTTAGATTTTTTAGCTTTATATATTCCTCGTCCACATAGTATAGATGCTCTACATACTTGCGCTGCTAAAGCACGATCATTATTTGGTAAAACTATATCGCCATAATCACTCTGAATGTGTGATCGGAATTCTGCTAAATCTTTTTTACCATACACCCAAATGCCTTCAGGATAATGCTTTTTCAATGTAACATCATAAATCGATTGTAAAGTCAATCTGAATCTGTGATACAGCTTTTCTGTTTTTTTGTATTGAACATTAATATGAGCTAGTATTACCTCTTCAGTTAAATTATAATCTTCAATGCCTTGTTCAATAATCTTGGAAAGTTTATCTTCTTTAAAAACCTCTGGTAATTTATCAACATATGTTTGAGCCCGTTCTGCTAATCCTGACCCCTCTACAACAACACCTAAATCATTATCATATGTATAAAAAGATGAATCTGCTTTTCTTAATAGATAAAGTGCTTGTTCCGTCCTATCCCCGAAATATTCTGACAATTCAACAGGTGTCAATATTTCATCTCCATTACGCTCAGCAAAAATTTTTAGAATTATTCTATATGAACTAAGTAAAAACCCAAAACGCTTTATAGTCCTTTTTTCTACTTGCCTTATCCGTTCTCTTGTTACTCCATAAATCTTTCCAGTTTTGTCTAATGTATTTCCATTAGCTCGATAACAAATTACTTCTTGATCACGGTTTTTCTTGTATAACTTGTTAAACATCTCATCAATATCTTTTTTTATATCGAATCCACACCATTTAACAAATCTAAATATTGATTCAAATCTGTCATTTTCTTTTATTTTGATGTCTTTTAAATCCCTAATATAATTTATGTTTTGGTTTTCACACCATTCCAACATAAATTTTCTTGTATTATCATCATCTGTATAAGCGTAAATAAACCATTTTATATTACAATTTAATTTTTCGTTTGAAATATTTTTATATGCACTTTCTATTTGCTGATATACATTATGTTCTTCTTCATATTGAGATACAGCTGAATTTAATGAGTGCATTATAGAAATAATTTGTTCTGGATTTTCAAAAACTTTGGCAATTAATTCCGAATCTAAAACCTCTGTAGCCGATTTGATCTTTTCTAGCACTTTTAATTCATTATCAGTAAAATCCCATTCTTCGCAAAATTTAAACTGTTTTTTACATATATTACTAGAATTTTCTCTTAAGAACCTCTTCGTTTCTAATCTCAAAGCTAATCTTTTTCTAGGTTTTTCTGAAGAAATTTCTTTAGATGACATATTTCTTAAAGTTTCATCCAATTCTTTTAAACTAGTTTTTCCCAAACCTTTAAGCTCTACTAATTTTGCATATGTTAATTTCAACATTTCACCTACAGTATTAACATTACATTTTCCATGAAGGCAGTTGAATAAGCGCACAGAGAAATCCATTTCATTTATAGATTTGTCAATATATTCAGATTCATTAATACTGTATAAGTCTTTTAAAATCATTTTATTATAGGTATCAGAGATTAAAATATTTTCTATGGATGGAAGACTCTTATTTTTATTTATATTGGTAAGAGATTTAATCTTTAATTTTCCAAACTTATATATAATGTTAAATTGCTTACTTACATCATTACCAAATTCATCAAATATTTCTGGGGTTCCATCAACTACATAATCATAATTTCCTATATTTTTCCCAGTTACTGAAACATCTAAATTTTTAACCTGATAATTAATGCCATTTACCTTAATACAAGTTTCATTAGGTTGTTGAATAGAAATTTCCTTTCCTGAATAGACATAATCTACATCCGGATAACTTAACCTAAGCTCGTATGGAATATCCGGTCCAAAATTTCCAAAGTTCCTTCTTGCAATTTAATATTATAATTCTTGGGATTAACAGTCGATGAAAAAGAATAAACAATGGAATTGGTACATTTTCCAGGCACTAATATACTTCCTTTACAGCTACAATTTATTTCTTCACCCTCTATACATCCGTCTCCAAGAATTTCAATATCATGTAGTTCAAAATTACTACCGTCATATTCACGTGAACCCGAAGCAGATCTTAAAATTATCTCCCTTTTATCAATAACCAATTCTCCGGGTACAATTTCTATATCAAATTCGTCTGTAACATCTTTTCCTCTAGAATTTATTATGCGAAGATTTTTTGGCTCTTCGAGAGTATAAATACTTACATCTTTTCCTCTTACCAAATAACTATTATATGTCACTTTATATCTTTTATTATTTGCATGAAATACCTCATTTATAAACCCACCAATTTCATGAGTTTCGCCATCATATTTTACTTTCAGTTGTTTCCCAACAAGTTTTAAAGGTTGCTTCTCCTTATCCACCTCATTTTTTCTAACAATCAATTTCAATTTTCTTGAAATATCTCCAAGCATCATTCAACCCTTCTCTCTCAACCTAAGCGAATTGCTCTCTAATAAACTTCACAACATCATCATATTACAATCTAAAAATGAACAAATCTTCATTGAACTCTCCATAGAAATCGATTCATTCTTTGATAACTTTGCTAGAGTACCTGGAGATATTCCTGCTCTAGTTACTAAATCTGTTTTCTTCACGTTTTATCTATCAACAATTTAAATAGGTTATTATAACTAATCTTCATACACTGTCTCTTCCATTCTTGTAAACACTTACTGTTATATTATAAATGATCTATTTTGTAAAAGTCATAACAACATCCAAATATTTGAATAGTTTGTCTAGTATTTTATAATGCTTAATCTACAATTTTTTAATCCGATTCTTTGACTTCATACATACAAATACCTGCTTTCTACCCATTTATAACAAGCTTTAATAAGTCTTTCAACCTTTTTTTTCATACAAAAAGCGAAGAAACAATGTCTTCGCTTCCTAATTGATTTTAGTGTTTAAAATGACGGATTCCGGTATAAACCATCGCAATGCCATGTTCGTTGCAGACATCAATGCTGTCCTGATCACGAATCGATCCACCTGGCTGAATGATAGCTGTTACACCGGCTTTGATGGCTTCTTCGACCGTATCCGGCATCGGGAAGAACGCATCACTGGCCATAACCGAACCTTTGGCTTTTTCTCCGGCTTCTTCGATCGCAATCTTGGCAGAACCGACACGATTCATCTGGCCAGCACCGACACCAATCGTCATATCATCTTTAACCAATACAATCGCATTGGATTTCACATGCTTGACAACTTTCCATCCAAACAACAACTGCTTAATTTCTTCCGGTGTTGGTTTACGGTTTGTCACACAACGCAGATCTTCTTCCTTGATCTGATGCATATCCATTTCCTGTACCAACAAGCCATCGTTGACATTCGTATATTTCAAAGACGTATTCACAGACAATGTCGTATCCAGCTTCATTAAACGAATATTCTTTTTACGTGTTAAAATTTCTAATGCTTCCGGTGCAAAGTCCGGTGCGATGATGATTTCCAAAAAGATCTTGGATAATTTTTCTGCCAAACCTTTTTCTACCGTATCATTTAAGGCAACAATACCACCGAAGATGCTGACAGGATCGGCTTCATATGCTTTATCCCAGGCCGCTTCGATATTTTCACCGATACCTACACCACATGGATTCATGTGTTTTAAGCCAACCGCAGCACACTGACCTTCAAAGTCCTTTAAGATTTCAATAGCCGCATTGCCATCCTGAATATTGTTGTAGGAAAGTTCTTTACCATGAAGCTGTGTCGCATTGGCCAAAGAGTACTGCGGATTCGTACCTTTATAGAAAGCTGCTTTCTGATGTGGGTTTTCTCCATAGCGAAGATCCTGTACCTTATCAAAAGTAATGGTTAAACTTTCCGGGAATTCCTCGCCGGTTTTCTTAGTCAGATAATCGGCAATCATCGCATCATAACGAGCCGTGTGGCGGAACACTTTAGCTGCCAGAAATTCACGCGTTACCGGACATGTATCTCCATTTTCCTGAATTTCTTTTAAGACTTTATCATAATCTTTTGGATCACAGACAACCGTAATGCTCTTATAATTTTTTGAAGCACTTCTAAGCATGCTTGGCCCACCGATATCAATGTTTTCGATGATTTCTTCGTGGGTTACACCTTTCTTTTGTACGGTTTCTTTAAATGGATATAAGTTTACACAAACAAGATCGATATATTCGATGCCTAATTCCTGTAACTGTTTGACGTGTTCGGGATTATCGCGTACACAAAGTAAAGCTCCATGAACTTTTGGATGTAATGTTTTTACACGTCCATCCATAATTTCCGGAAAACCGGTTACATCACTGATACCGATTGGATTTAATCCAGCTTCTTCCAATGCTTTTTTGGTTCCTCCGGTAGAGATGATCTCATAACCACAATCCACTAATCCTTTTACAAATTCTACTAAGCCTGTCTTATCAGACACGCTGACCAATGCTCTTTTCATTTCTTTCCCTCCATTTCTTCGGCAACACTTTTGATGACCTGCCAGAACAAGTCATATTCCATGGCATGTACATGCTCTTCCAAGGTTTCCAGGTTCCAATTTGGATCGATCGGTACACGCTCCTGGCGAATGATCGGCCCAGTATCGACACCTTCATCTACATAATGCACCGTGACACCGGTTTGAGATACACCGGCCTCAAAGGCATCCTGAATGCTGTGAGCCCCTGGAAATTCTGGTAAATAGGCCGGATGCAGATTGATGATTGCTTTCGGATAGGCTTCTAAAAGTACCTTGCCGATAAAGCGCATATAACCGCTTAATACGATCAAATCCACATTTTTATCTTTTAGTACTTTTAGAATATCCTTTTCATACGCTTCTTTGTTTGGATAGCTTTTCGGATTAAAATAGTAGTCCTCGATCTGATGTTGTTGGGCACGTGTACGAGCATATGCCTGTTCTTTATCCACAATCAGACATTGGCATTGTACCGGAAGCGAACCATCCTCGATATGTTGAAGAATGGTTTCAAAATTCGTTCCCGATCCACTGGCAAAAACCGCAATGTTTACCATTGTACATCAACCTCGCCACTGTCCGTGACTTCACCGATCACATAGCTGGTTTCACCAATGGCCTGTAAAGCATCCTGCACCTTTTGTACATCTTTTGGATCGACCGCCATCACAAAACCAATACCCATATTAAAGACATTGTACATTTCCTGATTTTCGATTTTTCCTTTTTGCTGGATGAAATCAAAGATCTTAGGTCGCGGGAAAGCCTTGGTATCAATACGAACACCCATTCCCTCTTTTAACATTCTCGGTACATTTTCATAAAAACCGCCGCCGGTAATATGACTCATCGCATGAATATCCACCTGATCAAATAAAGACGATACAGCTTTGACATAGATCTTAGTCGGTGTCAAAAGTACATCACCTAACAGCTGACCATCCAACTGGTCATAAGTCGCATGTGCATCCAGATGATTATCCTTGAACAAGACCTTACGCACCAAAGAGAATCCGTTGGAATGTACACCGGTACTTGGCAAGCCGATCAATACATCGCCCACTTTTAAATTTCGGGAATCTTTTAGTTTACTTTTATCGACAACCCCGACACAGAAACCAGCCAAATCATAGTGATCTACATCGTACATATCTGGCATTTCTGCGGTTTCACCACCAATCAAAGCACAAGCAGACTGTACACAGCCATCAGCCACACCCTTAACAATCTGCTCAATGACTTCGGGCTTATTTTGTCCGACCGCAATATAGTCTAAGAAATAGATAGGTTTGGCTCCCTGCACCAACACATCATTAACACACATGGCTACCGCATCAATTCCGATCGTATCGTGCTTATCCATTTCAAATGCCAACATCAGTTTTGTACCGACGCCATCGGTACCAGATACCAGTACCGGTTCTTTTAAATTGTACACACTCAAATCAAACATACCGCCAAAAGCACCCAATGAATCAATGGCGCCTTTGACTTTGGTACGGGCTACATGAGATTGGATACGACGAACACTTTCGTATCCGGCCTCTAAATTGACACCCGCTTCTTTATATTGTTCTGCCATACATTACTCCTTTATCTCTTTTATATAATCGCAAAGCTTTGCGGAATAATTTCCGTTAAAACAAGCCAAACAGCTTGTATCGGGAATACACTTTTTAAAGTCTTCTAAACTTAAAAACCGAATGGATTCCACCTGAAACAAAGCACACATTTCTTCTTCGGTATAATTATAGGCCGCCAGTTCTTCCTGTTTTGTACGTTCTGTTCCATACAGACAAGGATAACTTATCTTAGGGGATGCGATACGCAAATGCACTTCTTTGGCACCCGCCTCCTTCAACAATACCGAAAGGCGCTTGGCTGTCGATCCTTTGACGATACTGTCATCGACCAGGATTACACGTTTTCCTTTCAAGACCGAAGAAATCGCATTTAGACGAACGCGCATTCCTTCCTGACGCTGCTGCTTGGTCGGCCGAATGAAGGTCGAACCGATATACCGGTTTTTCATCAGGCCAATCTCATACGGCATCTTTGATACACGTGCAAAGGCTACGGCTGCCGAGGTAGCGGTATCCGGTACACCGATAACCATATCTGCTTGTACATCTTCCTGTCTTGCCAAGGCTTCTCCGCAACGGGTACGCACTTCATGTACCGTCTGTGTATTGACAATACTGTCAGGACGAGAGAAATACACATACTCCATGGCACATGTTGTTTTCTTGTGAGCTGGAACCAGTTGTATGGATTCCACTTTATCCGGACAAAGACAGAGCAGTTCACCGGGATTTACTTCCCGTTCAAAATGAGCACCTAAGATGCCAAAGGAACAGGTTTCACTGCTGAAAATCATGCTTTGTTCGCTTTTTGCCATGCTTAAGGGGTGAATGCCATAGGGATCTCGCATCACATACAAAGAATCCCTTGTGGCAATCATAAAGTTATAAGCACCTTCGATCATCTTCACCACACCACGAATTTTATCCACAAACTTACCCGGATGAATTTGAATCAAATGCGCAATCAATTCGGCATCACTGGTTCCCTGAAAGATCAACCCTTCTTCTTCCAGCTGATTTCTTAGCGTAATCGCATTGGTGATCATGCCACTGGTGACGATCGCAAAATGTCCCTGATGAGCTCGAACCATGATCGGCTGCACATTTTCCAGCTGAGAATCGCCGATTGTCGCCATACGAACCTGTCCTATGGCAATCGAACCTTTTAATTCCTGTAAAGAGGCTGGGGACATAGTTTCGGATAACAGACCTAATCCCTTACTACAGGAAACGGTTTCTCCATTAGATACGGCAATACCGACACCATCCTGTCCTCGATGCTGCATCGCATGAAGGCCATAATAAGCATTATTAGCCGCATCTTCACTCCCAAAGATTCCTAAGATTCCCGAAGAATCTTGAATCACATTTGTCTGTTTCATAGACAATCCTATTTATGCGTAAAGTAACGCACACCGTTTTCAAATATATTCTGGTCTTTGTTTCCCGCAATATTTTGGAACAGACCCGGTTCATAACGTTCGCTATGCCCCATCTTACCAAAGATCTTTCCATCTTCACTCAAGATGCCCTCAATAGCCATCGTGGAACCATTGATATTATCTAAACCATCCATGGTCGGCTGCCCTTTTTCATTGACATATTGCGTTGCCACCTGACCATTCTGTACCAGTTTTTCAATCACATCGGCAGAAGCCACGAATTTTCCTTCGCCATGACTCATGGCCACACTGTGAATTTCACCCGGTTTCATAGAAGCTAACCACGGTGATTTATTTGAAGTAATGCGCGTTCTGGCAATATGAGAAACGTGACGGTTGATATTATTTCTAAACAATGTTGGATTCGAGGCATCCAGTTTTTCAATATCACCGTATGGAAGCAGACCTGCTTTGATCAAAGCCTGGAATCCGTTACAGATTCCCAGAATCAATCCATCGTTTTCTCGCATCGTGCAAATGGCTTTCCAAATCTTTGGATTTCGCAAGGCATTGGCAATAAATTTACCCGAACCATCCGGTTCATCTCCACTGGAGAAGCCGCCGACGATCATTAAAATCTGTGCCTTTGAAATTTCATCTGCTAAGGTATCAATACTTCTTTGCAGGTTTTCTACCGTAAGATTATTGATGACGACTTGATGAACCTCGGCTCCAGCTCTTTCAAATTTCTGTGTTGTATCGTATTCACAGTTCTGTCCCGGGAAAATTGGAATAACCACAACTGGTTTTTCTACAACTACTTTAGATTGTGGTACTTTTGCTTCGGTGAGTGGTGTATCCAATACTTCTTTTCCTAAATCGACACGAACCGGATACACTTCGTTATAACGCTTCATCCAAGCTTCTAAAGCCTCATCGATCGTTACACTTTCGCCATTTAACACAATGCGATTTTCTTCATTGGTAATTCCCAATAAAGTAAAGTGTGGATCCTGAATCGTTTCGGTTGTTTCTACGATCAAAGATCCGATGTTAAAGCCGTACAAATCTTCATTGCTTTCGATGGCAACACCGAGTTTATTTCCAAAAGCCATCTTGGCAATCGCATAACCGATACCGCCAAATTTAACGGCACTGGCCGCAACGATCTTACCTTCTCGCATCATTTTACGAACTGCTTCAAAGTTATCCTTTAACTGTTCATAATTTGGTGTATGGTCTTCTTTTGGATCATGTTTGATCAAATAGACATAGTTACCCGGCTTTTTAAAGCTGGCTGAAATAATATTTTCTGTTTTTTCCGTTGTAACCGCAAAGGTGATCAATGTCGGCGGTACGTGAATATCTTTATAGGTACCGGACATACTGTCCTTACCACCGATACTTGGGGTTTCAAAAGCAAGCTGGGCATCGATCAATCCTAATAAAGCCTGCATCGGATTGCCCCATTTTTCAGGATCTTTTCCTAAATGCTCAAAGTATTCCTGATTGGATAAACGACACGTTTTATAATCGGCACCCAAAGCGGTTATGCGAGCCAAAGCTTCCACAACGGAATAGCTGGCTCCTAAGTATGGTGAATATTTGCTTAATTTTGGATCATAGCCATAGGTCATCAAAGAACAAGTATGCGTCATGCCAAAGACCGGCAGTTTCTGTACGCTTCCTTCTTCCGGTGTCAGCTGATAAAAACCACCAAATGGCATCAGAACGGTTGATTTTCCGATCGAGGCATCAAACATTTCACTTAAACCGATCTGACAGGCCACATTAGGATCCTGCAGCGTATCGATCAAGTTAGAATGTGTTGGTGCAAATGGTTTTTCATCATAGGTACTTTCCACAACTTCTACGTTTTGATGTTGGCGAACACCGTTGGTATCTAAGAAAGCTCTGGACATATCGACAATAGTTTTGCCTCTAAAATGCATCACCAGACGATTGGTATCCGTAACATCGGCCACTTTGATGGCTTCCAGATTTTCTTTTTCGGCTTCTTTTTGGAAGGCTTCAAAATCACTGGCCGCAATACAACAAGCCATACGCTCCTGTGATTCACTGATTGCCAGTTCCGTTCCGTCTAAGCCCTGATATTTAACCGGTACCGCATCCAGATTGATATCCAGACCATCGGCTAATTCACCCACAGCCACACTGACACCACCGGCCCCAAAGTCATTGGCCTTTTTGATCAGCCTTGTACAATTTGGATTTCTGAATAAACGCTGCAATTTACGCTCAATCAAGGCATTTCCCTTTTGCACTTCACTGCTGCATTTCTCCAAGGATGTTTCATTATGTTCTTTACTGGATCCGGTAGCACCGCCGATTCCATCACGACCTGTTGCGCCACCGATCAACACGATGATATCGCCAGGCAGTGGTTTTTCTCGTTTCACATGGCTTTTCGGAGCTGCACCAACAACGGCGCCGACTTCCATACGTTTGGCGACATAACCTTCATCAAAGACTTCTTCGACAAATGTGGTGGCCAGTCCAATCTGGTTTCCGTAGCTGGAGTAGCCATGAGCCGCCGTTTTTGAAATTTTGGACTGTGGCAGCTTATGCTCCATCGTTTCTTCAATTGGTTTGGTAATATCTCCGGCACCGGTAATACGCATAGCCTGATATACATAGCTTCGACCCGACAAAGGATCTCGAATGGCACCGCCGATACAAGTAGAAGCCCCACCAAATGGTTCAATTTCTGTAGGATGATTGTGCGTTTCGTTTTTAAACATCAACAGCCAGTCTTCCTCCTGTCCGTTGACATCAACCTTGATTTCAACCGAGCAGGCATTGATTTCGTCACTGACTTCCAGATCATCCAGTTTGCCTTCCTTGCGAAGATACTTACCGGCAATCGTGGCCATATCCATCAAAGTTTGTTCCTTTGCGTTGGCATGTACCTTTTCACGCAGCTTTACATACCGTTCATAAGAAGCTTGAATCTGTTCTTTTAAAGTCGATATTTTAAAATCTACCGAATCTAATACCGTTTCAAAAGTCGTATGCCGACAATGATCCGACCAATAAGTATCCAATACCTTTAATTCGGTCATCGTACAGTCACGTTTTTCTTCATCACGGAAATAATTTTGTACATGTTCGATATCATCAAAGCTCATCGCCAAACCTTCTTTTTGACGAAGGGCTTCTAACTCTTCCTTAGATAATGTAATAAATCCTTCCAGTACCGGTACTTCTGCGACTTCTACATCCTGATCATCTTCTAAAACAGAAAGATCTTTAACACGAGCTTCTACCGGGTTCACGATATAATGCGTGATCTTTTCCAACTGTGCCTCATCTATCATTCCAGAGAATACCAATAATGTTCCCGAATGAATACGCACGCTTTGTTTATTGTTGAGCAACATCAAACACTGCATGGCACTATCAGCTCTTTGATCGTATTGTCCCGGAAGATATTCATAAGCCAAATACGTCTTTCCTTCCAGATCAACAGTATCCAACACTTCATCGGTGACAACTTCACTACAGACATTTTTCTTTAAAAGAGCAATATCATTTTCATCCGCTTCAAAAATGTCATAAATATTGTATTGTTCCAAACCAAAATCATCGCTTAATCCTAAAGAAGTCTTTAATTCATGGCAAAGCGATTCACTTTCAACCTGAAACTGTTCCTTCTTTCGTACAAAAATTCGTGTATTCATGCGTCCTCCTACTCTACGACAGAATCGGCCAATACTTTTTCAGCCTGCGCTTTTTTGAAATCCACGATCTTCTGTTGAAGATCTTTATCGGCTAAGCCCATCATCTGACATGCAAGGATGGCCGCATTGCGAGCACCGGCTTTCCCAATGGCAACGGTTGCCACCGGTACTCCCTGAGGCATCTGTACTGTGGACAACAAAGAGTCCATACCGCCTAAAGCACTGGTTTGAATCGGAATACCGATCACCGGTAACGGCGTAGAACTTGCCAATACACCGGCCAAATGAGCTGCACCTCCGGCTGCCGCAATAATCACTTGTACTCCATTTTCTACCGCCTGTTCACTTAATTCGATAACGGCATTCGGTGTGCGGTGTGCACTCAACACGCGTACTGTATAGCTTACCCCAAAATCATCCAACTGTTTCATACAGCCTTCCATGCTCGGCAGATCACTGCGTGATCCCATCACGATCAAAACTCTTTTTGTGTCCATTTTCTTGTCCTCTCTTTCATTAAAAAAAGCGCACCTTTTTTAGGCACGCTTAAAACAGTCCATGTTCTTCAGTTTTGTAAATCTTCTTAAGACCATAAGTAAGACCTCCAAAAAACAAACTTCCTGCAACGTTATTTTACATGAAGGTTCTTTACAATACAATGACTATTTTGAAGAAGATTTGCACATTTTAGTGTTCAGTGACCCAACAAAACAGCTTTGCCATCAAAGGATCGGTATCCACCATCATTTCCGGATGCCACTGTACACCTAATAATGGCTGCTCTGGTAAACTGATAGCTTCAATGATTCCATCCGGTGCTTTGGCATCTACATGTAAACCTTGACCTAATTTACCCACAGCTTGATGATGTAGGCTGTTGATTGCGATCGTATCAGTTTGTAACAGTCTATATAAGCCACCATCCTTATCCAGTGATGCGGTATGGACGATATTGCCATCATAATCAAAGGCATGATTGATTTCCTGACTTAAAGAAGGAATATCCTGAATCAAAGTACCGCCTAAAGCGATATTGACCAGCTGCATTCCTCGACAAATCGCCAGTGCCGGTTTTTTCGATTCAATCACAAGCTTAGTAAAAGCCAACTGAGATACATCAACATCATAATCATAAGCACCACACTTGGCATGCGGCATTTCGCCATATAAAACCGGAGCAATATCCATACCGCCGATCAATACAAAACCGTCACATAACTCGATATATTGTTTCATCTCTTCTTCAGAACAGATACATGGAATGATGATGGGAAGACCACCGGCCTTTTGTACAGCATGTACATACGTTGTGGTCACATTCATTTTTTTATATCCACATAAAGATGGATCCATCATAATAATCTGTGAAGTTGTGATTCCTATCTTTTTCATTTTCATCCCTCATTTCGAAAACGATTATACAGGTTTTCCCTGTAAAAAATCCAGTAGATTCATATGATAGATTCCATTTCTTGAAAAGTTCATAGTATCCATGCTGATAACATATTTAGAAATCATAACTTTTACCTTTTCCACAAGATATTCAGATTTCATAAAATATAAACGCTCTACAGAACAACTTATTACTTTTAAAGAAATAAATTTCGTGAGTACCCATTTGACATCCAAAATTTTAAATAGATATGAATGATGTCAGATCTATTGATAAATTAGAGTTGAACAAAGGATGCTGTACACAATGCAAACATGATGAAAGACTCTTATCCAATATGATCTTCCAGGACAATAAACTGCCTTTAAATGTTCTTCTGTATGGTTTGTTCCTGATTTTCACTGCAAAAAAGGAATCTCCAGTTTATAGCTTCTCGAAGAATTGAAAGTGAACTATAAAATCGCCTATTTGCTCCAAACAAAAGCTCGAATCCTTATGAAAAACTCGAATTCCAAGAAATCTCTGGATTCGAGTTTTTATGAATCGGATGTTGCATACACAGGGACTTCCTCTCATAAGGGGAAACGTGGACTGAGGACCGATAAACAGGCTTTTTTAGTAGTACTCTCAACAGAACAGGAAAACCAGTATCATCTTTTTGTGAAACTGAAAGAACTAGCTGTTGATTTAGTTGAGAATATCAAAAAGATGTTTGACCAATATGTGATCATGTCCCCGGATAGAAAGCTGAATACCGATGGTAAATCCACATACAATGTGCTAAAAACAAAAATGCAGGTCCAGAACGAAAAGATTGACTATGATAAAGAAGAACACCAGCTTTATTTTCTGAACAAGATCGTTTCAAATTTGAATCACCAGTTGCCGCATATATTTCACGGCATAGGCAAAAGAATGCTTCCCTTATGCTATGCAGAATATGAATGGCGTTTTAATCATAGAAAGGATGGATCTTTTTTGGAAAGGATAAGCACATACATTCGTCAGTCAAACATAGCTACTCGAAAGATGATTCGTTCTTCCATAGATCTGTATGCCCATACCAGAGATTTACAATCTGTTTAGGGGTATTAGGTGGGTATTCATAATAAATTTTAAAATTTAAGTTTCATTTCTTTTTTTAGAAACAACTTTCTTGCTGTAGGAACATATGAATCCCAATATCGGAAAAATGCCATATAATAAAGGATGAAAACTAAACATCAGCATGATATTTGCGCGCACCTGATTCCAAAACGCAAACCCCTGCGATATCCATTGATTTGTATTTTGTATTTGAAGTTCGATATAAAACACATGGTGAAAACTATACATCAATATAGAAATAATCAGTCCTATACAGATCAAACTTGTTAAGATCAAAAACGCTCGATGTACCCATAAAGGCATTGATACACGTTTCAACAGCCCACTTTCCGTCAATACATCACCAATCAGATAACCAATACCGGATAATAAGACAGAAGCCACAAACGGACATAGAATTAAGAATGACCATGGCACCGTATAATATTTTCTCATCTGATCTATGTCATGAGATACAATAATCATCCAAATTACCAAAACAGCAGCTAATAGAATCAATAGAATAAATTTCTTTTTGGGAAATAGATACTTATTTTTTGTTTGTAGAAGTTCCTGAACGTCCACGTCAAACAGTATAGCCATTTCTTCAATTCTATCTAAATCTGGTTCTGTTTTTCCGTTTTCATAGTTAGATATGGTCTGTCTTGTCACATAAAGCTTTTGCGCCAGTTCTTCTTGTGACATAGATTTCTGTTCTCTATATTTACGGATATTTTGAGAAAGATTTGACATAAGATCACCTTCCTTCAATTACAGTATGTTAAAATCATGTCAATTTGTCACGCAAAGATTCTTTAACATCCCTTTATTCAATGATTTTAATTATTTCTTCCCTATACATGTATAGAATATTGAGTTATGTAGCTCATTTTATTGGGTTTTTGATAAATTCGAAATAAAATTGTAATCTTCTTACATTTTTCCACCCTTTTTAACCCCGAAAATTGCATTTTTCCACCCCTCACACAAAAAAAGATCCTGCTTTCGCAAGATCAAGATTGTTTATGATACGCTTCATACAGTTCATTTTTAGAACCGTTCATTTCCTGTGCTACCTGTTTGATAGCTTCTTTGGTTTTCATTCCTTCCTCAACCAAAACTTGTACTTGTTTGAGTGCCTCTTCCATATCAAAAGTTTTTGTTTCTTGTCTCTTTCCTTCAATCAGGACAACCATTTCACCTTTTAAAGAGGATACAATTTCTAATACCTCTTCTATCGTTCCTCGTATATATTCCTCATACACTTTCGTCAGCTCACGCGCTAAGACGATATTTCGATTGCCTAATACTTCCAAACAATCCTGTAACATATCCTCAATTCGATGAGGCGCTTCATAGAAAATCATTGTATATGGAAAATCCTTGAGTTCGTCCAGTTGTTTCTTTCGCCGACTGCTCTTATTGTCAAGAAAGCCATAGAATAAATAATGCTCTGTCGATAAACCACTGGCTACCAAAGCATTGGTGGCCGCATTGGCACCGGATAAAGAAACTACATTAAAATCGTTTTCAATCGCTTCTTTTACCAGTCTCTGCCCCGGATCCGAGACTAACGGATAACCCGCATCACTGACGACGGCAACTTGTTTTCCCTGCTCTAACAAACTCAGAATTTCCGGAATGCTGGTAGTTTGATTGTGTTCATGATGAGAAATCAGAGGCTTTTGAATCTGATATGCCATACAAAGCTTTTTTGTATTACGCGTATCTTCGGCCGCAATCACATCCACCTGCTTTAACACATCTAATGCTCTTGGTGTCATTTCCTGCAGATTTCCAATCGGTGTTGGCACTAAATACAAAGTTGAATTATTGTTTTGGAAGCTTTTTTGCCTTTTCATTTTTATTTTTCCTATCGGGCCAAAGCTCATCAAAAGAAACAAAACGAACTTCTTCTTTATTTTCTAACTTTGCCTGTCTTTGAAGAACATTCATTGAAGTAATGCGGTAACGAGTATCTTCAAAAGTAATCTGTGAATTGATTTTTGGCAAGCCTTCTCGCAGCTTTGTATATTCATCATTTTCATAGCGCAGACAGCACATCAGTTTTCCGCACTGTCCACTCAGCTTTTGAATATTTAAAGCCAAAAGCTGGTTTTTAGCCATATTGATGGAAATTGCTTCAAAATCGGTAAGGAATCGCGAACAACAAGTTTCCATTCCGCAATTTCCCAAACCACCAACCATTTTAGCTTTATTTCTAGGTCCAACTTGGCGAAGCTCAATGCGACAATGTAACTGACCAGCCAAATCTTTTAACAACTGGCGAAAATCTACACGATCATCACTGACATAAGTAAAGATGACTTTAGAACGATCCAATGTATATTCACCACTGATTAAATGCATATCCAACTCCAAGTTTTCGATGCACTGATGACAGATCTTCATCGCATTCTTTGCTTTTTCATCATTTTCACTTTTTTGGATCAGATCATATTCTGTAGCTAAACGCAAAACCGGCTTTAAAGTTCCTTTTACTTTTTTGACATCGAAATGAATAGAATCCGAACAAACTTTTCCCAGCTCTTTTCCACGAACCGTTTCTACAACGACCATATCTTGTTCTTTATAAGGTATATCGGAGCCAAAAGTATAGGCTTTTTTAGATTCTTCAAACTGGATATAAACAATATATTTATATTTACGATTTTCGTTTTGAGTCTCATTGTTTTTCAAGATATCACAACCTTTCTTATCTGATTATACAGTTTATCTAAAAATAACGCGAGTTCAATCGGTCGTCGAAGCATATCCATTGCTTCTATAAGGATTTCCTGAATACGAATTTGTTTGGATAATGGAATGCCCTTTTTGTTTTCTTTTGTATAATACAGTACACATTCCAACCAAAATCGAATCTTTTCTTTCTGCATGTGTTCTGACTTTGCGACAAACACTTCTCTTTGCATGGAAAGAATCATAGAAAGATCATCCCAGTTCATCGTATATTTCTTAGCAGAATCTTTGATCATATCAAAGTCCGGCCAGGCAAGAATTTCCTTAGCCTGCTCCATCGTATAACCAAACTGTGCCAACATTTTCGCACTTTCAGTATCCGTCATTTCTTCCAACATTGTTATAAAGCGTTGTTTAGATGCCGGACGAAATTGAATCCATTGACAACGCGATTGAATCGTCGGCAATACATTTGATTTTTCATCAGCGCTGATGATCGCAAAAATTCCCGGTCTTGGTTCTTCCAAAAATTTTAAAAGTGAATTGGAAGCATCCGGTGTTGCCTGATCAAACTGTTCCAAAAAATAGATCCTTCGATTTTCTATCTCCACACTGGTAGCCTCAAAAAAAGACTGTAAATCTAAAATATCTTTTTTCTTAATTCGATTTTTATCACCATGTATCCACTTAAAATCGATCGCTTCTTCATTTTGAATTCGTTGACAAACATCACATTCCTGGCAGGCAAAACCATCGCTGTCGGTATGATGACAAACCAAACTTTGCGCCAGCAGCACAGCCATCTCATTTTTAGGACTTCCTTTGGGTCCGACAAATAAATAGGCATGGGCCAGATGATCTCTTGTTAAGGCATTTGATAAAGTTTGGTAAACAACCGGTTGTTCTTTCTTTAACTGTTCTTTATTCATAGCTTTGAATCACCTTCAAAACTTCATGTAAAGCGGATTTAAGAACCACTTCCGGCTCCGGTTCGGCATCGATGACACAGATTCGATCCGGATACATCTGAATCAATGTTTCATAACCTTGACGCACTTTTTGATGAAAATCACTTTGTTCATTATCCAGACGATTTTTTTCTCCTCGCTGGTTCATTCGTTTTTGTCCAGTTTCCATCGACACCTTTAAAAAGATGGTTTTTTGAGGCATACAATCATGAATCGCAAATTGATTGATATCCCAGATTTCCGGAATGCCTATTTCCCTTGCGTATCCCTGATAAGCCAGGCTGGAGTCAACAAACCGATCACATAGCACGATCTTTTTTTCCTGTAATGCCGGAAGTACGATATCCACCAAGTGCTGACGACGACTTGCGGCAAACAACAACGCTTCCGTTCTGGGATCCATATTCTCATTTTCGTCGCTCAAAAGAATATTTCGTATTTCCTCCGCAATCTTGGATCCTCCCGGTTCTCTTGTATAAACAACTGAGTACCCTCTTGCCTCTAATTCTTTTTTCAATCCCATACAGACCGTCGTTTTACCGGCACCATCATTTCCTTCCAATGTAATAAAAACACCTTTTTTCATCTCTACCACCAATCTTTGGTATTATATCATATTTCTTTTCTATGCTTACAATAGAATCCGGTATATCCTATCATTTTTAATACACGAACACTAAAAAGAAAGTGAACTCAAAACCAATAAAATTATATTTATGTTGTTAAGATGTATTGAATGATCATAAAATGCATTTTTTCCATTTTATCAGGTAGAAAAAAAACTCCTTTGCAACTATGTAAAGAACAATTTTATGCATGCGTTCATTCTGTAAAAAAGGCAAAAATTCACCAGGTGTTAATTTCTGCCTTTACAAAATTTCTGATTTAAATTTTTGCGATATTATCATCTTATGAAATAGTTAATTATTATCCTTCTTCATCCTAAAAATCCACCAAGTCCTACGATACTTTCATATTGAATTATTGAAATTGTTTGTCTAGATAATAAAACATTCCTAATCTCAGCAAAATATAAGCCAATGTCACAACAATTTGCAACATAAGTATTTTCCAAGTTAAATAGGCAATCATCGCAACCACTACACCTAAATCAATAAAATAAATACTTCTAAATTTGCTTTGTGACATTGTTAAATAGCTTTTTTCATGATCTACGTCCTTATCATAGATCCGTTTCATCAAAAATATCGTGTAGGTGAGATATATCCAGGTCAAAATATTTGGATATGTATCGGTTACAGATAATATTACATGTAAAAGAATAATTACAATGAAAGAATCTAGATAATAGAATAGCCTAAACTTGCTAAAAGCCATATGATCTACACGCTGGTGGATTTTGTGGTGAGTTTCTGACGCCTATAAATGATTTTCTATTCAGTGAGACCGTTTTAATAAGAGCTCCACGTTCTGTGCGATATTCGTAGCGATCATACCATCTATATTGTGGACAACCGGAAGCTTCTCTATAATAACATGTCATATCAGAAAAATGATGATTGTGGGTAATTATAAATGTTGCAATGGATTGTGCAACTCCATAAGCTAGAGGAGCTCTTGGAAATACAACCCCAATAAGTACTGCAGTAACTTCAACGAGAGCATCACTAGTGTTATTAGGAAATGAGATTCTCCTCCTTTGTGATTTCAGACCTCCCCAATTTGGTATCGCTGCTCTTGTTTGTTTTTTTTCGTTTACTGGATCAGATTCATCGATATAAGCAAGAATATTATATTGACCATTCACTAGTTTATACGCTACATTATCTCGAATCACTACATGAGCAATTTCATTATGACTACCATCATAAGTATAAACATGTGTTTCATTATTTAATTCTTCCACATCATAAGTCAACAATTGATCATCTACATATAACTGATGTTCTAAAGACGAGACAGGTAAGATTAAATTGCATACAATCAATACAAAACATATAAACCAAAGACTAATTTTTTTTCATATGATTCACCTCCTGTAGAAAAAAATTTAAAACCAAAATAGAATCTATAATGAAAATAAAAATGAACAATTACTTTCATTCGTCTTTTATCCATATTCATATGTCTGTAACTTTATCTATATTATATATCGTAAATACAGTACATATAAGTATTATATATTTAATATATATTATATAATAAAAGAGTACTCCCATTTTTTTGGAAATTCATTCAATTTTTCTTGAAAATAAATCTTTATCCTGATAGCTTAAAGCTATGTGTGGACAATTTTATGTGGATGAAAAACATGCCAAAACCCTACAAAAACAATCGCTTCTTCCTTCGATTCCAAAAGGCTTGATTCGACCAACCGATCCTGCCTTTACCTGGATCACATCCAGTCAAAGAATACAGGGAAAAATCATGCGGTTTGGATGGCAAAAACAGTCTTTATTGATCAATGCTCGCAGTGAAACGATATTGGAAAAGCCTTCTTTTCGAAATACGATCTATAAAAATCGTTGTATTGTTCCCTGTACTTGTTATTACGAATGGACAAAATTAAAAGAAAAGGCTTCGTTTTATCTTGCTGATCAAATGTTGTATATGGCAGGAATTTATGAAAACGATCAATTTGTAATATTGACCACAAAGGCAAATCCGTCGGTCAATGCTATACACAATCGCATGCCTCTCATCTTAGACAAAAAACTATGTAGTACCTGGCTGCAAGATCCTGCTGCTGTAGCTACCATCCTTCAAAGTATTCCCCCTTTACTGCAGTCTAAGCAAAGACAAAAACAGCTATCTTTCTTCTAAATGAAGAATTATAATGGTACACGAAAGAAGGTTATACAATGAATACACAGTTAATTGAAGAACTTAAAAGTTATAAAAATCTGCAGGTTGTTGCGGTGTCGAAAAAAAGAACGAAAGAACAGATCGATGAAATGGCCAAAACCGGACTTACGACATTTGGTGAAAACCGTGTCCAGGAATTTCTTGAAAAGTATGACCCTGCCTACACATGGCATATCATCGGCCATCTACAGACCAATAAAGTCAAATACATTATCGGAAAAGTTGATATGATCGAATCTTTAGACTCTGAAAAGCTGGCTTTGGAGATTGAAAAACAAGCCTCAAAACAAGATCTGGTTCAGAAAGTTCTTGTGCAGATCAAAATATCCAATGATCCTTTAAAAACCGGATTAGCTTATGAAGAAGCTGCTTCTTTCTTAGAAAAAATCAGCGCTTTAAAACATATTCAGGTAAAAGGCTTTATGTGTGTGGCCACCCATACAGAAGACATGGATCTGGTAGCCAAAGAGTTTGAAGCTATGCACTCTCTCTATACAGAAATGAAAGCTATTTATCTACAGATTGATACATTGTCTATGGGAATGAGTCATGATTATAAAATTGCGATCGAGCATGGAAGCAATATGGTTCGAATCGGAACGGCTTTGTTTGAATAGAAATGCATAAAAAATGTGACTTCATGTGAATTTTTTCTTCTTGATAAAAAAAGTGATATACTAAGCCCATGTCAAAAAAAAGAAGATTAAAGCCAAAAGTTAAAATCGGTTTGTTGGTGATTTTATGTATATGCTGTATCATCGGTGTTTTTTCCTGGCTCCATATAAATCAGGATACGCAAAGTGATGCGCCTGTGGAAACAGTTGCCACACTTTGTATTGATCCCGGTCATGGAGGATATGATGCGGGAACCATCGGTGCCGATGGTTCTTATGAAAAAGACATCAATTTAGAAATTGCGTTAGCCGTTGGAAAAGAGATTGAAAAGGAAGAACCTAGAATAAAAATCATCTATACAAGAGACAGTGATGAGATTACCTGGCCCGAAAATGAAGAAGAGGATTTAAAAGCACGCGTTCAATTTGCACAAGAGAACAAAGCGGATTATTATCTGAGCATTCATATGAATTCCAATGAAGATCCAAGTGCTTTTGGCTATGAAAGTTATGTACGCCAAAACGATACTACTTCTCAAGCCATTGCGGAAAATATCGCCGAAGAATTAGATGAAAGTGGCTGGGAATACAATCGTGGTATCTTATTTGTCGAAGAATATCCTTTGTATGTTGTCAGTGAACAAACCATTCCTTCTTTATTATTTGAAGCTGGTTATATGAGCAATTATCAGGAATGCACCGATCTTCAACAAAGTAAAAGTCAAAAAATCATTGCGAAAGCCATCGCAAAATCTTATATCGATCAAATTGTAAAAGATAAAAATCTTGATTAGAAAAAAGGATAGAAACAAGGTATATTCTCAAAAGAGAGTCTTGTATCTATCCTTTTGTTTATTCTGTTTTATTTGGCAATAACAGTCGTATCGCTTTAGGAACAATTTCAATTGTAGGATTTTTTACCGGTCTGACTTCTCCATCCAGATTCATCAGTATTTCTTTGTTTTCAGTATCTACATGACAAGTTGTACCTTGACTTACCATTGCCAATTCTGGATATTGCACATGTTCTCCTTTTTCATACAACTTAGCCATCGATACAATTTGTTTCCTCTTAACATCTTTGATCAAACAAATATCCATCATGCCATCATTTAACAAAGCGTTCGGACATGGTCTGTATCCACCGCCATAGTATTGACCATTGGCAAATACAAGAAAACTGTATTTTTCTTCCGGCAGATGATCTTCATCAATCTGAATACGATATGTGTTACCCAATGGTTTTCTCAGACTTGCCAACATTCCCATATAGTAAGGAATGATTCCTCCGGCAGGAATATACTTTTTATATTTGTTCGCATAATCAGCTACATGAACATCAAAGCCAATCGAAGCTGTATTTAATACATACTCCCCATTTACCTTTAAAAGATCGCATTCCATTTCTACCGGATTGTCATATTCGGAAAGATTAAAAAAATCCTGCGCAGCAAGAGCCGGAAAACTCTTAATAAAATCATTGCCGGTTCCGGTAGGCAATACCGATAGATACACATGCTTGGCACCGGCCATTCCATTAACCACTTCATGAAGCGTACCATCGCCTCCGCAAACAAAAAGATGAACCTCTTCTTCTGTCTTTAAGGCATATTTTTGCGCAATAAACTGTGCATGTCCCGGATTTTTTGTCTTTTCAATGATAATTCGTTTCCCTTGAAAAGTCTCTTTGATTTGCTGCATCAAAGCATACTGTTCTTTTTTTCCGGAATAGGGATTGATGATAAATACATCCTTCATAAACTTATCCTTCTTTCTTTAAAAGTCTTTGAATACATTCATTTGCCAGCAACAAGCCAGCCGTAGCAGGCACAAAGATCATAGAGTAAAGTGGTTGATCCGGTTCTTGTTTAACCGGTGCTTCTACACTGGATACCACCCATATTTTATCTCGGATCTTATTTTTACGCTTCCAAATCCGTAACCGTTTAGCCATTGGATCATACGATGTTTTTTCAATCTCCATAATTTTTAACGCTGTGGGATCTTTCTTTCGGGCCATCCCCATACTGGAAAGAAACGGTATATTTCTTTGAAGACAAGCTTTATAGAGATCCTGCTTACTGGGAATGGAATCAATGCAGTCAATCACAAAATCTATCGATGCTGAAAATAATTCTTCATCTTTTGTTGAATCATAAAAAAAGGCATATGTTTTTACACAACATTCCGGGTTAATCGTTTGAATACGCTCTTTTAAAACATCGACTTTATATTTTCCCAGTGTTTCCAATGTGGCCGGCAGCTGTCGATTTAAATTGCTGAGTTCAAAGACATCGGCATCGATCAGAATCAAATTTCCTACGCCTGTTCTTGCCAGTGCTTCTACACAAAATGAACCAACACCACCACATCCTACAACCATTACGGTTTGCTTTTCCAATTTATTGACCGCTTCTTTTCCAAGAAGTCCCTCTGTTCTTTTATTTTCCATCATACCATTCCCTGATTTTTGTCATTATTTGTGGGTCCTCTTTGTCAAACCAATGCACCGGCATTTGGTGCTTGAACCATGTATATTGTCTTTTGGCATATTGTCTGGAGTGTTTCTTGATATTTTCTTTAACCCTATCCAACGTTTCCGTTCCTTCAAAATAAGGTCTAAATTCTTTATAACCAATTCCCTGGAAGCTGGTATAATTCCATGTTTTTGAATCTTGAAACAATCTTGTCGCTTCTTGTACAAGCCCTTGTTTAAACATGGTTTCTACGCGTTGATTGATTCTTTCATATAATAAGCCTCTATCCATATCTAAACCTAAAAAATAAATATCGTACATAGGTTTATGTTCCTGTAGCGCTTCTCTTTGACTTTTAGATGGACCTTCATGGACGATCTGTAAAGCACGAATCACTCTTTTTCGATTGTTCGGGTGAATCTTTTCACAAGATAAAGGATCTTTACTTTTCAACAAATCATAGAGTTGATCATTGTTTAGTGTTTCTAAATATTTCGTATAAGCTTCATCAAAAGTTTCTTCTTCAAAAACATAATCATATAAGGCCGCCTTCAAATATAGACCGGTGCCTCCACATAAGATCGGAAGTTTCTGTTTTTGAAGGATTTTTTGAATGGATTCCCTGGCTTTTTCCTGAAAAATCTTAACATTGTAAGGTTTATCATAAGCTTGTATGCCCACCAGATAATGGGGAATTCCTTCCATTTCTTCTTTTGTGATCTTTGCGGTACCAATATCCATTTGATCATATACCTGCATGGAATCACCGGATATGATCTCTCCATGAAATGCTTTGGCAAGTTGAATGGAAAGTGAAGTCTTACCAATACCTGTAGGTCCGACAATAACCAAAACTTTATCCACGTTCAAATTCCTTTCTAAGATCTTTATCACTCATGGTGATGACCGTAGGTCTGCCATGCGGGCAATGATACGGCTGTTTACACTTTTTCAGATCAAGAATTACTTGTTCCATTTCAGATTGATTTAAAGCTCTATGAAAACGAATCGAAGAATGACAGGCCATAGTCGCAATTACATGCTTACGAAGCATTTCCATATCGACTTCCTGATTTTGCGCAAAATAATCTAACAGATCATAAAAGAAATCTTCCTGATGTACATCCTGAAACCATAAAGGAATCTCACGAACCAGTAATTGATCCGTTCCGAAAACATCAAAAGAAAGCCCAAAAAAGCTGACTTGTTCATTGATCTTTTCCACCTGTGCTACCAGGTTACTGGAAACATGAAGCTGTATCGGAACCATAAGAGGCTGTGTCTGCGTGGTCGGCTGACTGAGTTTTTCTACAAGCTGTTCATAGTGATATCGCTCTTGTGCTGCATGTTGATCGATAATGACCAAACCCTCTTCATTTTCACATAAAATATAAGATTCTTTTAATTGTCCTATGACTTGAAGATGACAAAAGAAATCATAGCCGACTGTCGTCTCCTTTTCTTCTTTTTCGATCGGTGCCACATAGACTTCTTCTTGTTCCTGCACCTTGTTTTCAATAGGTTTTTGATAGGTATCAAAAGCCTTTGTGATAGGATCTTCTTTGATCTTCGGTTGTATTTTAGGTTGTTCAATAACTTGTTTTTCTTCTTTTCTTACCGGATATGGAAAGGAGATCTGTTGTTGTTCAAAGACCGGTGTCGATTTTGGCTGTACTTTGACAGTCCGTAAAGAAGAAGAGATCGCCTCCATCAATGTTTTCTTGATCAATTCCAACAATTCACTCTGTTTGGATAAACGAATTTCCCATTTATTCGGATGAACATTGACATCCACCAACTGTGCATCAGTCTTGATATCCAAAATTACGATGGGGAATCGATTGGAAGGCATATAATGGGAATAGGCATCTAAAATTGCTTTTTGAATCGGAATACTACGAATTAGACGTGTATTCATCGTAATAAACATAAAATATTTTGTAGCCCGGTTGATCTTTGGCTGTACGGCATAGCCTGAAATCTGAAAATCATCGCTTTTTTGTTCAAAAGGAATCGTGTTGGATGCCACTTCTTTTCCATACATCTGATAAAGGATTTCCTGTAAATTTCCATTTCCGGAAGTTTGAAAAACGATACGTCCATCATGCGATAAAGTAAAGCGAATTTCCGGATGAGACAAAGCCATTTTATTGACCAGATCGGCAATGATACTAAATTCATACGATATACTTTTTAGATGTTTAAATCGAGCCGGTGTCTTTAAAAACAACGAACTGATTTCAATTCTTGTTCCTAGCGGACAGCTGCACTTTTCCCTGGTGACAAGCTCTCCATAGTGATATCGAATCAATGTTCCCTGATTTCCATCATTGGTCTGCAGTTCTACTTTGGCAACAGAAGCGATACTTGGCAATGCTTCTCCACGAAAGCCCATAGTGTGGATATTGAATAGATCTTCTTCCTGCTGAAGCTTACTGGTCGCATGGCGCATAAAAGCCATTTGGGTATCTTCATAATCCATACCACTTCCATCATCAGTAATGATCAGCTTTTCAATACCTCCTTGAAACGCTTCGATATCAATGACTTTGGCACCGGCATCAATACTGTTTTCCACACATTCTTTGACAATGCCTGCCGGACGTTCTACAACTTCACCGGCTGCGATCATATTCGTTAAATGTTCACTTAATATTTGAATTTTGGACATTTGTCCTCCTTTTATTCTTCAATGGCATCTGCCAGTTTTTTCAGTTCGTATAAGAAATCCTGTGCATCTCTTGGTGTCATAGAATCAACATCCAGATTTTGCAGGCGCTCCATGATTTCTGATTTTTTTGGTTCTACCTGATCCATGACAAAAAGACTGGGCTGATAATCCTGTGATACGCCCTGGCTTTCAAAATCCCGTAAAAGCTGATTGGCACGATCCAACACTACTTTTGGCAAATGCGCCAATCGTGCAACATTGATACCGTACGATTTATCGGCTTTTCCTTCAACCACTCGATAGCGGAATTCAATCTCTCCTTTTTGTTCTTTTACATCCACATGTACATTCGTTATTCCCGGATGTTGTTGATCCAACTGTGTTAACTCATGATAATGTGTCGAAAATAAAGTCTTTGCCTGAATGGCTTCATTGATATATTCCAACATTGCCTGTGCTAAAGCCATACCATCATAAGTGGCCGTTCCTCGGCCAATTTCATCAAACAAGATCAAAGATCGCTTTGTCGCATATCGCAATGCCACATTTGCTTCCATCATTTCGACCATAAATGTCGATTTTCCGGTCAAGATATCGTCACTGGCACCAATACGTGTAAAAATTCGATCAAAGATCGGTAACTCAGCCTTTTTGGCAGGTATGAAACTTCCCATTTGTGCCATAATCACCAACAAAGCATTTTGACGCATATACGTAGACTTACCACCCATATTGGGTCCGGTAATCAACTGTACCGACTCTTCATCTCGCATGATCCAGTCATTGGATACATATTTTTTCTTTTTCATGCGGGCATCTAATATCGGATGTTTTCCTTCTATGATACATACGCTTTGATCTGGATGAAAAGACGGACAAACATAGCCTTTTTCAGAGGCCAGGATTGCCAAAGAAACTAAAACATCAATTGTAGATAAGGTACTTGCCAAAGCATGCAGATCAAAAAGACGAACTTTGATCGTATCCAACAGTTCTTTAAATAATGTTTGTTCCAGTTTAACTTTTTCTTCCTGTGCATGAAGAATTTGTTCTTCTCTTTCCTTAAGTTCCTGTGTCACAAAACGTGTCGCATTGGCCAATGTTTGTTTGGCATGATAGCCGAATTCTTCTTTGATGGCACTTAAATTTCCGTTTCTGACTTCAATATAGTACCCAAAAACACGGTTATATCCGATTTTTAAGGATTTAACACCCGTTCTTTCACGTTCTCTGGCTTCCAGTTCCAAGATAAAATTCTTACCTTTTTCACTGATTTCACGAAGTTCATCCAATTCTTGACTATAGCCTTGTTGAAAAACACCGCCATCTTTCATTGTTAAAGGGGGATCTGGTACGATTGCACCTTGAATCAACTGATACAGATCCTGACAGGAAGGTGTATTCATAAATTCCGGATAACTTTCCAAGGACGAAGCTAGTTCTAAGATCGGCTTGGCATGCTCCAGAGTAGCTACCAACTGCAGTACATCGCGCGGGCTGGCATTTCCATAAGCCATACGAGAAGCCAATCTTTCCATATCATATACATACATTAAATGCTCTTTGAGATTTTCTCTGAGCATGAAATCCTGGATCAATTTTGATACCGCCTGTTGCCTTTGATTGATCTGATTTACATCCAACAAAGGCATTTCAATCCATCGCTTTAAAAGACGAGAACCCATCGCACTTTGACATCGATCCATAAAATCCCATAAACTGCATCCTTTATCGTTGGAAGATTGACTGTTTACAAGCTCCAAATGATTTTTGGTTTCATAATCCATGATCAAATTAGCTTCTTTATTCATGCAGATTGCAGGTAAAAAATGATCGATATGCTGCTTCTGTGTTTCTTTTAAATAGCCCATCAACTGTGCCAATGTCATTTTTAGGACATCCGAAGCATCCTCTGAAAGCAAGACAAGATCTTTAGGATCTATCTCTGTTTTTTTCTGATAAGAAATCGTGCACGTTCCCATTTCTTCCAATGCCTGTTTCCAGCGTTTATCTAAGTTCAAAGGACAGATGACTTCACAGACTTCCTGTTCCAATAATGCTTTTTGTAAGGAAACCAAAGATCGTTCTAACGTTTGATATTTTAATTCACCGGTGCTCAGTTCTGCATACAATATAACGATTTCAAAGCTAGATACCGTTACACTGGCCATATAGTTAGAAGCCTTTGCATCCTGATTTTCATCCATATAGGTTCCCGGTGTAATAATCTTGATAATCCCGCGATCCACTAAACCCTTCGATGTGGCCGGATCGGAAAGCTGTTCACAAATAGCTACTTTATATCCTTTTTTGATCAATCTTTGTATATAAGAATTCGCCGCATGATAGGGAATACCGCACATGGGTACTTTTTCTTCAACCCCTGCACTTCTTCCTGTTAAAACTAAATCAAGTTCCTGACTGGCCAATTTGGCATCTTCAAAAAACATCTCATAAAAATCACCCAAACGATAAAATAGAATGGGTTCCGGATTTTCTTCCTTTAGTTTTATATAATGCTGCATCATCGGTGTATATTTTTTTTCTGCCATGTACCTATTATAACAACTTTTAGTGCAGTTTTAAATTTTTCTGCGCCACAAAGTCAGGTTCAAAATCAATAAGATCCAATTTTTAAAAAAGCAATCTTAGAAAATCAAAAACATGAATTATAATAAGATTAGAAACAGTAAAAATATAACCTACTTTTTTAGTATAATATAAGTCAATAAAGGAGATTTTATGTATTCAAGATTTGATTATTCTATATATGGTTTGATCTATTGGGGATTCTTTCTAATAAGTATTCTCTTTAGCATTCTAATCTTTTTTAAAAGAAATAAATTCACCGGATTTCTACAATTTGTTCTTTCTATCGTTTCTCCAATATGGTCGTTTCTCTTTTGTCTTCAAAGAGATTATATCTATCCCGGACTCGAAAAAAATGAATTTTATTATATGTATAAACAAGTCGTTCATTTCAATGCCGAAGCTATCTTTATTGTCTTAGTATACATTTTGTTGGTTATAGTTTTGATATATAATGTCAAAATATCTATAAATAAAAATTAGATATCTAACATTGCGAAAAGTCTACAGTTAGATATCCTTATATTCTTATTCTTTATTTTGAGAAAACTGTGAGATTGCCAAACATGCTAATCCTAATCCCAACATGCGAAGGGCATTTTCTGTTTCCAATTCTTCTAACAATGATAAGACAACGACTGCTATTCCCATAGCCAAGGCGATTCCTTTACAGACCAGATTGATCATTTCAGCAATTTTTGTATTTTCTTCTTTTTTCGTATCCACTTTTACCTGCATCAGTTCATCGACTGTCATATCAAATAACTCCGCTAATTTCGGAAGGCTATTAATATCTGGAAAAGATAAATCTCTTTCCCATTTTGATACAGCCTTATCAGTTACACCCATCATTTCGGCTACTTCCGCCTGTGTCAAATTTTTCTCTTTGCGTAAAGTCGCAATCATCGTACCAAAAGTTTTTTTCATTGTATCCTTACTCCTTTGATTGTTCACCTGCATCCTATCACTTCCCATATTTTTTACTCAACCGACCGTCAGTTTAATTTTCTCGTCTAATGGTTTAGCCATGGTTTACACTAATTATGAATACTATAATACAATACTTTACGTTGAATTATGACCTTGTTTTATTCATAACTATGATATACTAATACAAATCACATAAGGGGGATGTACGATGAAACAAACCATTACTTTGGGAAAACATACATTTCGCATTGATACAGGTTTTCTGATCATGTTGATCCTATTAGGACTTACAAGTTTTTTTGCGTTATACAATGCGTTCAACCTGATCAGTGATGGTTCAGGATATGGATACATGTTCCGTCAGATCATTTGGTATGTCATTGGCTTTACCGCTATGTTTTTTCTATGTTCTATGCAAAATAAAGCCATCTATCCTCTAATGAAAAAAGCTTATAACTTTTTGATGGTCTGCTTAGTCTATTTATTAATTTCACGACTTTTGATCCTTGTCAGTTCCGGAAGTATTTATCTTCCTTTTGCGAATGAAATAAATGGTGCGGTTTCCTGGTTTTCTTTACCCTTTGCCAGCTTTCAGCCAAGTGAATTTATAAAGATCGTACTGATCGTGATGATATCCAAAATCATTGCGACACATCAGGAAGAACATCCAAATCCGACAAATAAAGATGACTTAGAACTTTTAATAAAAATCGGGAAAGTTCTCTTACCACCTCTGATTCTTATTTTTCTGCAGCCGGATACCGGGGTCATGATCATCATCTTACTAAATACCTTGATTCTACTTTTATGTTCAGGTATTCGAAAGCAGTATGTATGGATCATCGGCATTCTTATTTTATGTGCAGTAGCCGGATTTTTCTTTCTTTATTTCTTTCAAAGAGATTTGTTGGAAGCTCTTCTTTCAAATTATCGATTAGCTCGAATTGATGCCTGGTTAGATCCAGAAGGAAATATACAAGGAAGCTCCAATCAGCTATATACCGCATTATTATCTTTAGGAAGCGCCGGTTTAAGCGGGCATGGATTACAAGCGGATATCATTGCGATTCCAGAAGCACATACCGATTTCATCTTTGCGGCAGTAGGACAGTGTTTTGGTTTGTTAGGAACTACATTCATTCTCGCAATCTGTTTTGCGTTTGATATTGTACTGTTTAAAATCGCATACAACACGAAAGATCGTATGGATCGATTTGTCGTAATCGGTGTCATTGCCATGCTGGTATATCAACAATTTCAAAATTTGGGAATGATTGTTGGACTTGTTCCCATCACCGGTATTACACTGCCGATGATTTCTTATGGAGGAAGTAGTATCTTATCTTACTTTATTGCTTTTGCGATCGTAATGAACATATCCCCAGTTTCTAAAAAAGTTTGGGTTGTTGGTAAGAAAAGACCCAAAAAAGTAAGCACATTAAAAAGAAGATCTTTGATCAAGACCTTCAAAAAAACACATTAATATAAATTTTTAAGGCGTTTTAAGTACGAATAATTTCTATATCGTGCAAAACGCACTTTTTTTTCAGAAGTTTTAATATAAAGTTCTTCCACTTCTTCTAACGATTTATCTAAATGATCAAAACAAGCTCTGGCCAAAGATAATGATTTTCCTCGAACCATAATTTTTCGATCGGATCGCATAATATAAGGATTATGAAGCGAATGGTGATTCTTATGTGCAATCGGCATGATTTCACACAATTGTAAAACCCGTAAGCCATCATCAATGACCGCCCCCTGTAAGGCCCTGTTTATGGCTGTGGATCCCGCCTGTGTACTGATACAGATGCCAGATCCTGTACAATGTTCAAAGAATTCACCATCTATATACACGTCCAGTGACAATGTTTTGGATACAGATTCGATACGTATTTCATTTAACGCGTAAATGGAATCAAAATTTTTAGAAGTTTTCATTTCCAGTAAAGGCATTTCTTCATAACAAGGAAATTTATGGAAAATATCATCTAAAAAAAGATCGATTTCTTCCTGTGTATAATCCGTAAAAAATCCAAGTGTACCAGTATGAATACCAACAAAACTGACCTGATCTAAAATAGAGAGATAAGTATGGATACCACGTAGAAGCGTACCATCTCCACCAATCGATATAATCAATTCAGGATAGTTTGTATCATAATCCCATCCAAACTCACTACACTTTTGTATTACATATTTTGAAATAGATTCTGAATATTCATCTGTTCTAACAATTGTCGCAAAACGCATAATCATCTTTCCTTTCATTGTTTTCTATTGTACCATATTTTAAAAGGAGATTACTTTATGAAAGAACCTATAGAAAGAGAATTAAAAATTTTAGTTAAAGAAGAGGATATGAATTTCATCATAAAATCATATGATTTAAATAAATATAAGATTCAAACCAATATTTATTACGATACTTTAGACGGAAAAGTAAAACAAAAAAATGGTGCTGTAAGAATACGAATCATTGATGATCTATATATTTTTACATTAAAAATCCGAAAAGATGCGATAACACACTTTGAGTACGAAAAGGAAGTAGATACCAAAGACTTACTAAAAATAAAAGATGAAGAAATTCTAACCTGGTTAAAAACACATGACATTCCTTTTCATGAATTAATCCCTATTGTATCATTCACCACAAAACGTTATGAAAAAGACTTGGAACGTGCAATATTATGCGCCGACATTACCCAGTATGATCATCATGTTGATTATGAATTAGAATATGAATATAAATATGAACACGATGGGATTTCATATTTTAATCAGATTTTAAAACCAATTCATCTTCAATATATAAAAAATTGCCCCAGCAAGATAGCCAGAGCTTTTAATAAGTCTTAAAATTTATGAGTTAATCGATAGAAGAAGGATTTTGAATTGTATTCTTCTTCTTTCTTTTTATAATCTTCGATCTTTTGTCGCATCTGTTCAACCGATTCAGCTTCTTCTCGAAGAACTTCATTTTCATGTTGAAGCTTTTGAATTTTCTCATCCTTTGTCTGATTTTCCAATAAGAATGTTTGTTTGTTTTTTTCTATTTCCAATGCTAAACGTTCTTTATATAATTCTTCGATTTTTTCCTGTGCTTTTTCTTTTTCTTCTATTATGGCTTTTAATTTTTCATTTTCATATCGAAGTTCCATTTCTACTGTAGAAATTTCATGTTTTTCTTTACGAAAATACTTAGAAAGATGTTCAACACCTTCTGCTTTGATCGTGATCCGTCGTGTTTCTGGATTTTTATATTTCCAATCTTTATCAGGATTATCTTTTACTAATTTCGCAATTGCTTTATCAACTGTATTTCTTGATTTAGAAAAATGCTGACAAATTTGCGCTATATCCATATCGTAGAAGACATCTATTGGCTTTTTATCTTCCATTACGATCCCCTTTCCTATGATTTTCCTAAGTAAATTATTATTGTGCTTTTCTATCTTAGCATATTTCTTTATTCATTTCTACAACATCATAGGATATTCATATAATTTTTTTAACATTATATTTACATTGTGATTTTTCATACTTTTTTCCTATGATATTTCATAGTCCTGTTTTAAGTCTTTATTGTTTTAATATATAAATCATATGAATTTATTTTTTCGTCATTTTCGTTCATATGAATATAATTTCACAACAAATTCTTTTTCGTTTTTTTAATTATATTTTCATATGAATTAATTTTATTTGTAATATTAAATTCACATTTCTTTTCATATACATTTATCTTTAAATATGATTTTCATATATTTTGATAAAATAGAGTTTTAGTTATCTCGTAGAATATATGATTATTCATATTTTCTAAGTTTCATATATGAAAACATATGAATTTTGATATGATTTTAAAAAATTATATCATGTGAAAATAAAAATAGGCAGTTTTTAGTTCGTGTCAGTAGGAATATTCATAAATTAATCATATGATATGTCCTAAATATACTATTTTCTTCCTTGAAACGCTTTTAATAAGGTTAAACTATCTGTATAATCCAAATGACCACCCATAGGAATACCATATGCCAATCGTGTGACCAAAACATCCTTTCCTATAAGTTTTTCAATATATAGTGATGTAGTTTCTCCTTCTACAGTTGGGTCAAGTGCAAGAATCACTTCATTGATTTCATCTTTATTTATTCTATCAACTAATGAATCGATATTTATGTCTTCCGGAAGAATTCCTTTTGATGTATTTATAACTCCATTTAATACATGGTAAACTCCCTTATACTCTTGAATAGATTCAATGGCCAATATATCTTTCGGGCTTTGTACCACACATAATAATGTATGATCTCTATTTTGATCTGAACAGATAGAACATATATCTCCATCACTGAGATTACCACACACCTTACATGTATCTACACCCTCGATTAAAACTTGTAAAGCATTTACAAATTCTTCTTTTTTTTGTTGTTCCCAATTTAATGTTTCAAAAGCATATCTCTCAGCTGTCTTTCGACCTACTCCCGGTAGATTTTGAAATGCCAAAATCAGATTTTCGAATTTCTTTGGATACATTCTATTCCTCCATTTTTTTATTTTCCTTTTTTATTCATATGATTAGTCATCTATGATTGTTATGCCTGGAAAATAGTTTTTCATCTTTTCTTCAATTGTTTCTTCTCTTACTTCACTTTTTTCGAGTTTAGGTTGAATGATTACCTCAGCAGCTTCTGGCAAGGTATGTGTTAACATTCTTTGTCTAAATTCATCAATTACACGATTATGTTGCGCTGAATCAACTGCGAAAACTACCTTAGGCATTCCTAACAATTGTTCTGTATAGTTTTCATATCCTTCTTCCAGCTGCATGGCATTGATCTCTTTTGCCTGAATTTCTGATTTTACACTAACAATCATATACGTGTTTCCACTTGCCACTAAATTCACATTACGTAGTGTTGATGCGTATTTAGCCGCATCTAAATCAGATAAATACATATCATTATCCTTTAGTTTCAAGGAATCTATTTGTCTTTGTGTCCTCTGAGCACCTACCAGCAATTGTAGCACATATTCATCGCTTAATATGATTTTACGATCTTCTTTTTTCACATCCTTCAATGTTTCACGTGAAACATCAGATATTTCATTTTCTTCCGAAATTGCCTCAGAATCGCTATTTTTCGCACTTTTTTCTTCTATTTCTGATTGTTCAGATGTCGTTTCATATGAGTTTTTACTATCGCTCATAGTGATTTCAGAATCAAAACTATTATCAATTTCATTCTTTTCTGGTTCTATTTTTGAAGATATTTCATATGAATCGGCAATTGATTTTAATAAACCTGTTTCTAAATAATCAATTACACTAGATGCATAATTAAATTTACTATATACATCCATCAATTCATCTAAGACACGGACTCTAAATGGAGAAGGGGCCATAGATATCTTTTCATGAATAATCTTTTTATTTGAATTCGAAACTAAATCTGTGTTTACGGCATAATCTAAAATGACACTGTCTTTTAATAATGAAATTAAATCTTGTGTTAATCGTTTTAAATCCATTCCTGCTTCTTCTGCTTCCTGAAGCTTCTGAACAACAAATTCTATATTTCTTTTGTATAGTGCATAAAATAAATCACCTAGTTCATCTAAAGTGACAACGCCATAAATTTGACGAACATCATTGACGGTAATCTTGGAGGTGCAAAATGCGACACATTGATCTAATATAGATAACGCATCACGCATGCCTCCATCACTTAATTGCGCAATTAAACGAATAGCTTCTTGATCAATTTGTATATTCTCATGTTCACAAACGATTGTTATTCGCTTTGTCAGATCTTCCATGCATACTTTATTAAAATCAAATCTTTGACAACGAGAAATGATGGTTGAAATTACTTTATTAGGTTCCGTTGTTGCCAAAATAAAAACTACATGGGCCGGAGGTTCTTCAATAGTTTTTAAAAGGGCATTAAAAGCACCTGTTGTCATCATGTGAACCTCATCAATGATATATACTTTATATTTTCCTTGCATTGGGGCATATTTTACACGTTCAATCAAGTTACGAACTTCATCTACACCATTGTTGGATGCGGCATCGATTTCTATGATATCCGGATGATTTCCATTTTGAACCATCTGACAATTCACGCATTTTTCACATGGCTTATGATGTTCACTTTCACAATTTAACATCTTCGCAAAGATTTTGGCAACCGTTGTTTTTCCGGTTCCACGAGGTCCGCAAAATAAATAAGCATGTCCTATACGATTCTGATCAATTGCATTTTTTAATGTTTGGATGATATGTCTTTGTCCAACAACATCCTCAAATCTCTGGGGTCTATATTTTCTATATAATGCCTGATACATAAATTCAGACCTCACTTTCTAACTTCTTCATTATAGCATAAAGGCTCAAGCCTTCTTTCGTTTCTGTTTAAAAAACTCCTTTAATAGACTTGAGCACTCTTCTTCTAATATTCCACCTGTATAACTTGGATAATGATTAAATCCTTTTGTTTCAAATAAGTTGGTACAAGAACCAACACAACCTCCCTTTGGATCGTAGGCACCATAGACAACACGTTCGATCCGAGATTGTATAATAGCACCGGCGCACATCGGACAAGGCTCTAACGTTACATATAACGTACATCCTTCCAACCGCCATGTATTTAATTTCTTACACGCTTTCTGGATAGCCAAAATTTCCGCATGAGCAATTGATTGTTGATTCATCTCTCTTTTATTGTAAGCACGAGCAATGATTTTATCGTCTTTAACAATAACACATCCAATAGGAACTTCATCTTTTGTCGCAGCCATTTTAGCTTGTTTGATTGCTTGTTTCATCCATTTCTCATCATTCAACATATTCGTAGCTTTCTATAAAAAAACTACTACACATGATGGAGCAAACTTAAGGCTGCTTCGTTCCCGACCTGACCTGATTCATTTGACATCATTGTAGTAGCTTTCTCATTATATCATATGAATTTACATTTTCAACAAGTTTATCCTTTTAATCCTCTTGATTGACGATCCATATCTTCAATCACAATATCATAAATTTCTCCTAAGCTGGCACAGTATTCCAATACTTTCCAGGGCTCATTGGTATGAAAATGTATTTTGATCAATTCATCATCACCTACTGCCAATAAACAATCTCCTTTAAAATTCTCTATAAAATAATCATGAATCTTATTTTCATCGAGATTTTTACCTTCAATCAATAATTGTGTATCATATTTAAACTCTATCATGATGTTTTCCCTTCTTTTTTCATACATCATACTATAAAAAAAGATAATCATAAATTCATATGAATTCACAATTATCTTTTACAGGTTATCCTATTTTCTTTTTACCGCCCATATATGGCTGTAATGCTTCAGGAATCAATACACTTCCATCTTCCTGCAGATTGTTTTCCAGGAATGCGATCAACATACGCGGTGGAGCCACACAAGTATTGTTTAAAGTATGGGCAAAATATTTATTTCCTTTTTCATCTTTTACACGAATGCGAAGACGTCTTGCCTGTGCGTCTGTCAAATTAGAACAGCTGCCAACTTCAAAGTATTTTTTCTGTCTAGGAGACCAAGCTTCTACATCCACAGATTTACATTTTAAATCCGCCAAATCACCGGAACAGCATTCTAGTGTTCTTAACGGTACATCTAATGAACGGAAGAATTCTACTGTATTCATGTAAAGTTTTTTAAACCATTCCATGCTTTCTTCCGGCTTACATACTACGATCATTTCCTGTTTTTCAAATTGGTGAATTCGATAGACACCTCGTTCCTCGATACCATGCGCTCCTTTTTCTTTTCTGAAGCATGGAGAGAAAGAAGTATAAGTATAAGGAAGATCTTTTTCCTCTAAGATCGTATCAATAAATTTTCCAATCATAGAATGTTCGCTGGTTCCAATCAAATACAGATCTTCGCCTTCAATTTTATACATCATGCCTTCCATTTCCGCAAAGCTCATAACACCATCAACAACGGCAGAACGAATCATATACGGTGGAATACAATAAGTAAATCCTTTATTGATCATAAAATCACGTGCATAGGAAAGTATGGCAGAGTGTAAACGAGCTACATCACCCATTAAATAATAGAATCCATTTCCGGCAACCTTACGAGCACTGTCCAAATCAATTCCATTTAAACGTTCCATGATTTCTGTATGATATGGAATTTCAAAATCTGGTACAACGGGTTCTCCAAATTTTTCTAATTCCACATTTTCTGAATCATCTTTTCCAATAGGAACACTTTCATCGATCATATTAGGAATCATCATCATTTTCTGTTTGACAGATTCTCTTAATTTATCTTCCTTTTCTTCCAAGGCTTCCAATTCCTGAGCAATCGAAGCTACTTTCTGTTTTACTTCTTCTGCTTCCTCTTTTTTACCTTGTCCCATCAAAGCTCCAATTTGTTTGGAAATTGTTTTTCTCTGCCCTCGCAGATCATCTGCATGCTGCTGAGTCTGACGAAGCTCCTTATCTTCCTGTAAAACTTCATTGACCAAAGGAATCTTCGAATCCTGGAATTTTTTCTTCATATTCTCTTTGACCAAATCCGGATTTTCTCGGACAAATTTAATATCTAACATTTCTATATCCTCCTTTTGTCCATTAAAAAAGAGACATGTACCACAAAGGGACGATGTCTCGCGTTGCCACCCTTCTTATCTTAAAAAAATAAGATCTCTTGACATGATAACGGTATGTACCGAAAACAGATACTTTTTTCCCTGTTTCACTCAAAGGGGCTTTTCCATTTATCTTCTCGATATTTTCACCGGCCATATCGTCTCTATAAAAAAAGAATAAATGTACTTTTCCTTTTCATTGTTTTCAGTATATTTTATATCATTCTTTCAATAAGAGTGCAAGTTTGAATCGAATAGAATTTTATAGAATACGAATAATCATATGATATTCCTATTCCTTGATCTGTTTAGGCTTTTTAAAGATGCCAAAGACTACAATTAAAATCGCAATCGGACACATGATGGATAAAATAGGTAACGACATATTTAAAATAAAATCTAAACCTAAACTTGAAATGATAAAACTGAAAATCACAAAAAGTAATAACCATTTTTTATAGGAAATCTTTGGAACAAGTTCCTGAAAATATTGCGCACAACAAGACAATAATCCGGTACAAACATTAAAGCAGGCAATAAAGAAAATCAAGCCTACTAGGATTTGCGCAAATGATCCAAAACTATTTTCTATAGAATAGACTAAAACTTGTGCACCATTTGTCACTTGATCAAACATACCGGAGCTATGCATTCCTATATAACCGGTAGCACAATAAACAATGGCCAATAACATTCCTGCAATCAGTCCTGCCTTCATAATTTCAATCGTAACTCTTTTTGGCTTTTTAATTCCTAAATCTTGAATGTTGATGGCGATAATAATTCCAAAATTTAATGCCGCCAAAATATCCATGGTCTGATAGCCATCCACGATTCCGGATAATACCGGCGATGATGCATATCTTGTATAAGGATCCCCAATATGAACAGGAAGCAAAAAAACAGCACCTAAAAATACAATCAATATTAAGATTAATAAGATCGGTGTCATAAATTTTCCTAATAGATTTTTTAATTTATTTGGCTTTAATGCCACAAATCCTGCCAATGTGAAAAAGAGAAGGGAATATATAATTTGAAACAACATGCGATTGTCTTCCTGAATCAAAGATGCCAATGCCATTTCAAATGAAGTCGAAGCGGTTCTGGGAATCGCAACACAGGGTCCAATCAACAAATACACTAGTGTCACAAACACAAGTGTAAAATAAGGATGAATCTGATCTGTCAGATTTTTTAATCCCTGATGCTTGGCAACGACAATAACGGTAACACTGGGAACGACAACTGCCATCAATAAAAATCCAAGGATTGAAAGTAAAAATGAAGAACCGGATTGTGCTCCTAATAAGGGAGGAAAGATCAAATTTCCAGCTCCAAAAAACATTGAAAACAGAGTAAATCCTATTAATATACTATTTTTTATATTTAACTTTTCCATACAATCTCCTTAAAAAAGATCCTTATTGTGATAGACAATAAGGATCTACAGATTTATTCTTCCTGTGTTTCTTCGTCCTCGTCATGATCAACTAAAGTAACCTTGGTCACTTTAGAACCTTCTGTCAGATGAATCAATTTAATCCCCTGCGTATTACGTCCATAAACACCTACACTGGCCAGTGAGATACGAATCATGATACCGGAACTGGATACGATCATCGCATCTTCATCCCCATTGACAGCTTTTACACTGACTAAATTTCCTGTTTTTTCGGTAATATTTATCGTACGTACACCTTTTTTACCACGGGAAGTCAAACGATATTCTTCAAAATCACTGCGTTTACCATATCCATTTTCAGAAACGGATAATACGGTGTTGCCTTCATTGGATAAACAAACACCTACAACGTAGCTACCATCACAATTAAATCCAAGTACACCGGCTGCATTTCTTCCCATCATACGAATTTGATCTTCTTTGAAGCGTACGGCTTTTCCATTGGATCCGGCAATCATTACTTCATCATCACCGGTCGTTGCCTTGACAAACGCAAGTTCATCTTCTTCTTTTAAGCTAATTGCAATCTTTCCATTACGATTGATATTGTCAAATTCATTTAATGCGGTTCGCTTGGCAATTCCGTTTCTGGTCACAAACAATAAAGTTTTGATATGATCATGTTCTTTAGGAATTGGAAGCAGCACTTTTACCTTTTCATCCTTTTCCAATGTCAGAAGGTTGATGATTGGAAGTCCCTTAGCTGTTCTGGATGCGATAGGAATATTAAATCCCTTCATACGATAAACGCGTCCTTTATTCGTAAACAACAACAACCAGTCATGTGTTGACATGGAAATCAAAGTATCGATGGAATCTTCTTCATTTAACGTCAATGACTTAATACCACGTCCACCACGATTTTGTGTATGATAAGTATCAACCGGTTGACGTTTGATATAGCCTGATTCTGTCAACATAATGATACTGTCTTCTACCGGAATCAGATCCTCATCTTCCATATCAAATGAAGCATCACTGATTTCCGTTTTACGATCATCGCCATATTTTTCATTGATTTCTGTCAAATCTTCACGAATGATCTGTAGTACACGATCATGATTGGCCAAAATATCTTCCAAATCGGCAATCGTCCTTAATATTTCCTGATATTCTTTTTCAATCTTATCTCTTTCCAAACCGGATAATCTTCTTAACTGCATGGCTAAGATAGCCTTAGCCTGAATTTCCGTCAATCCAAAGGTTTCACATAGATCCTGAATCAATCCGGCTTCATCTTTTTTACTGGAACGAATCAAATGAATGACCTGATCAATGTGATCCATGGCAATACGTAAACCTTCTAAAATATGCGCTCTGTCTTTTGCCTTCTTTAAATCAAACTTTGTTTTTCGAACAATAACTTCTACTTGGTGATTTAAATAATCATTCAAAATCTCTTTTAAAGAAAGCTGTTTTGGTCTTCCATTCTCCAAAGCCAGCATATTGATTCCAAAACTTGTCTGCAATGGTGTCAAACGGAAGAGTTGATTTAAGATAACTTCTTCCTGCACATCTTTCTTTAATTCCAGTACAATACGAATACCTTCACGGTTACTTTCATCATTCAGATAAGTAACACCTTGAATTTCTTTATCACGAATCAGATCCGCCATCTTTTTAATCAAATTCAATTTGTTGACCTGATATGGTATTTCATAGAAGATAATTCGTTTCTTACCATTCTCCAATTCTTCAATACGATATTTGGAGCGAATCATGATGGATCCACGACCTGTTTCATAGGCCTGACGAATCCCTTTTCGTCCTAAGATCATACCACCGGTTGGAAAATCCGGGCCCTTGATGACTTCCATCAATTCCGGTACGCTGACATCCGGATCATCCATAATTCTAAAAATAGCCTGAATCGTTTCTCCTAAATTGTGTGGTGGAATATTAGTAGCCATACCAACGGCAATACCAACGGAACCATTGATCAAAAGATTAGGAATACGGCTTGGTAAAACAACCGGTTCACTTTCTTCACCATCATAGTTTGGTACGAAATCTACGGTATCTTTATTGATATCACGCATCATCTCCATAGAGATTTTTGACATACGCGCTTCCGTATATCGCATGGCGGCTGCTCCATCTCCATCCAGAGAACCAAAGTTACCATGTCCATCGACCAAAGGATAACGATAGGAGAAATCCTGGGCCATACGAACCATGGCGAAATATACAGACGAGTCGCCATGTGGATGATATTTACCTAAAACTTCACCAACTATTCTCGCAGATTTTTTATAAGGTTTGTCGGATGTGTTACCCAGTTCATTCATTCCAAATAAAATACGGCGGTGAACCGGCTTAAAGCCATCCCTAACATCAGGAAGAGCACGTGAAACAATGACAGACATTGAATAATCAATGTATGCCGATTTCATTTCCTCTTCGATGTTAATCTTAATAATTCTGTCTTGATCAACCATTTAGTTTTATATTAATTACACTCAATATCTCACCTCTGAAAAATTGCACTAAGGTAAGGTTTTTCCGTATACTACGAAAGAATTTGTCTTGAAATTTTGCGCCTCCGGGCTTTTCAAGGCTTATTAAGGAATAATGGCACGAAATTTGATGATAGTTGGAATAGATTATGTAACTTTGCGTAATCAGTACATATATAATATAGTATGAAAAATTATTCGAAAAGATTGATTGACGTGATTGAGTATAGCCGTGAAGAAGCGGCTAGGCTCCAGAATAGCTATATCGGGCCGGAACATTTGATGCTAGGCATCATCCGGGAAGGCGAAGGCGAGGCAATGCGTGTCTTGCGAGAGCTACATACCGATCCGATGGATATTAAACGCAAGATTGAGCAAGAAATAAAGAATACATTCGATTCTGAGGATTCTGTCCAGCATGAGATCGCTATAAGTAAGACTACAGAACGTGTCTTGCGTATGAGTATGCTGGAATCTCGTTTATTCAAGGAAGATGAGACCGATACGGAACATCTTCTATTGGCGATATTGAAAGAGGAGTTTAATGTTGCTGCCAAGGTGTTGAACGACGCGGGTATTACTTATCGTTCCGCATATAATATATTAGTAAGCGGAACCGGTTTGAATAATATGGAGGAATTCGACGAGATCAGCGACGGATATACGGATGATGACGAAGATGACGAGGACGAAGGTTTCTCCTCTCGTCGTGAGGCATCCCGCCCCTCTTCCGGTACTGGAGCGGGAGCC
>OKSF01000318.1_pt1 | contig 46279 bp, 35 predicted proteins | sample 1606061 | NCBI WGS metagenome assembly OKSF01 (sample SAMEA3541567, study PRJEB24748) | human gut metagenome | biome: human gut; feature: human-associated habitat; material: faeces | place: China | collected 2012
GAGCCGGAGCTGGCGCCGAGACGGGCGTGACGACCGGGGCGGACGCGGGAGCTGGTGCTGGCGCAGCCGGCGCGGGCGTCGGCGTCGCCACGCGGCCAGGCACCGAAAGCGCGGCAACCTGTCGCTCAAGATTTCCGATCCTCTCGGCAAGCGACTCCAGCGTAAGGTCAGATTCTGGCCGGGCAATTCTCGTAAGCGCAATCTCAAGAACGAGGCGCTGGTTGGTGGCCGTGCGCATCTCGCTTGAGGCCTCGCCCAGGATGGTCAGCACGCGCGCGATGCGGTCCGCAGAGCCGAATGCCGTTGCCTCGGACGAGAGGTTCGCAAGCTCCTCCGGCGACGCCGCGATAACCTTGGACGGGTCGCCAACCACCGCAGTCACGTACACGTCGCGCATGCGCGACGCAAGCTCACGCGTGAACTGCAGCAAGTCGCGCCCTTCGGAAGCAAGTCGCGAGACCTCCTCAAAGAGCGATGCCACGTCCCTCTCGGCAATCGCCGTTGTAACGTTGCCCAGAACGGCACCGTTTGCCTCGCCAAAGAGGTCCTGGGTGGCCGAGAGCGTAATGGCCCCGTCGCCAAAGACCGAGACCTGCTCGAGCGAGGTGAGGGCGTCTCGCATGCCACCGCGGGCATGGCGAACGATAAGCTCGAGCGCGGCATCCTCGTAGGTGAAGCCCTCCTGCGTGCAGACGTACGCAAGGTGGGCCTGCATCTCGTTGGGGCCAATGGCGTGGAAGTCAAAGCGTTGGACGCGCGAGAGGATCGTGGCCAGGATCTTCTGCGGGTCGGTGGTGCACATGATGAAGACCACGTGGCTCGGGGGCTCCTCGAGCGTCTTGAGCAGCGCATTGAACGCCGCCGGCGTGAGCATGTGGACCTCGTCGATGATGTAAACCTTGTAGCTGCCGCGAACAGGCGCATAGTTGACGCGGCTGATGATCTCCTCGCGGACGTTGTCGACGCCCGTACGCGAGGCAGCGTCCAGCTCAAGCACGTCCGGGTGCTCGCCCGCCGCAATGAGCTGGCACTCCTCGCAGGTGCCGTCGGGCAGGTGACCTGCGCCGCGTTGGCACATGAGGGCCTTTGCCAGGATGCGCGCCATGGTGGTCTTGCCAGTGCCGCGCGGGCCGCAGAAGAGGTACGCGTGGCTCACCTTGCCCTCGAGAACCGCGCGCTTGAGGGTCTCGACCACGTGCTCCTGGCCAACAACCTCTTCGAACGTCTTTGGGCGGTACTTCGTGTAGAGCGATTCCATGGGACCTCCGCGCCTTCTTGCCTGAGGTTCCCAGTATACCCGCGGGCATCGGCGATGGGCCATGCTCCACCGCGTCACCTTGAACGACGGCCGCGCGCGGCCACTGCCCCACTCGGCACCACCATCTCGGTAAAAACGCGCTTCCGCGAGAAACTGACGCCCGAGCAGGCGTTTCGTACGGGGTCCCGATTCCGCCGTAAGCAGACCTTCTCGCTGTCATTTATTGCGCGAAATTTCTTGATACGAACCCTCTTAACTGGTGTAATACACTGCTTTCCAGGAAAATCGCGCAATAATGGCGGGCAAAAAGACCGCTGGCCAGACCGGGTGACGGCGCATACGGCAACCGGCATGATGGAATCCTCCCGTTATTGCTGTCAATAAAAATATGAACACCCGCCACGCATCGAGAAAAGCGGGCTCACCCACATGGGGCGGACCCGCCATGCCAAACGCTATGCGAGCAGCACGAAGCTACTTCTCGCCACCGTCGCCCGTAGCAGCAGCGTCTGCCGCCGCGGCAGCCCTCTCGGCCGCGCGCTTCTTGTGGTTGCGCCAACCGGTCCAGAACACCAGCGCAATCACTGCGGCGCCGCCGGCGGTCACGCCAATGCGAACCTTGTCGACCGCCTGCAGGCCCGGAGCATAGGCGCTACCAGGCATCGCGCCCTCCATGGCCTTGGAGTTGGCCGTGACGTACAGCAGGTGATGAATGGCCTCTCGCGCGTAGTGATACTCGGCGGAGTTATTCTCGTCGTACTGGTAGTTGTTCTCGTTTGAGCGCAGACGCGAGTCACCGCCGGCGCGAATCATCTGGCTGCTGTCCATATACGGAGCGGCAGAGTTTGCGGAGTCGGTAACAATCCACCCATTAAAGCCCCACTCATTGCGAGCCAGACCGGTCAGCAGGGCGTAGTTTCCGCCTGCCCACGTGGCGCCCACGCGGTTGAAGGCGCTCATGATTGCCTGGCAAGCATCAACCTTGGTCGTTGCCATGGAGTAGGAGCCATCCGCGCCCTGCTCAACATAGTTCTCGTCGACGGTACCCACGTGCATGCAGATGTCAAAGGGCTTGACGTAGATCTCGCGAATCGCCTGCTCGTTTGACCACGTGGCGCATCCCTGCTCAATGCCACCGTCGCCACGGTGGTTCTCTTGATCGTTAAGAGCAAAGTGCTTGATGGTGGAGTAGACGCCCTTCTCGGCAGCACCCTTGATCTCAAGCGACGCAACGGTTCCGCTGATAACGGGGTCCTCGGAGTAGTACTCGCCGTTGCGACCGGTGAAGGGCGTGCGGTGGATGTTCATCGAGGGCGCGTACCACCCAGTAGTCCCACCGATGTTCGCCTCGTTGCCAATCATCGCACCGTAAGCCGAAGCGAGGTCCTGGTTCCAGGTCTGTGCCATCACGACTGGCGAGCAGAACATCATCCCTGTACCACCATAGATAAGACCAGCTGCGGTATCGGCATCGATGTTGAACGGCTTTCCAATAGATTGGACAAAGTTGGAGCCGTACCCAGAATGGCCGACAAGCTCGCGATAGTCCTCGGCAGAGAGCTCGTCAAGCAGCTGGTTCCACATCGGGTCGTTGTAGTCCTTGCCACGCAGGTCGATGAGCGAAATGCCGTTGTTCTGGCCATAGACCGGCGTGTCGGTAATTGTCGCATCGCTCACGGGGTTGCCAGAGTCAAGGCCCTTGAGGAGATCGATTAGCTCGGGGCTGGCGACCTTCCCCCATGCGTACGAGACGGGATTGCCATTCTCGTCCACGGCATTAATCTCTGCCCCCCAGGTGGACACATCGCCCTCCAGCGGCGTTCCGTCATGCTGAGGGAAGGTGCCCTCCCAGTCCGCACGGGTGAGATAGGTGACGTCGCCCTTGGCGTCGTCGAAGAGGTTCGTTATCTCGGCGCCGCTCTTTGCATCGGTAGCATAGGTGGTGGTATCGACATCCGTGTTGCTCGGAACGTAGGTGCTCACGCGGGAGGCGTCGCCCGCCACGTTTGCACCCTTGGCGGCAAGCACGTTGTTCACCGCATCATGGGAATCGTGAGCAGCGGTAACGTAGTAGGTGCCAGCATCCAGGATGTAGGTCTTGGCTCCGTTGGCGTCATAGGCCTTGAGCATGTCCTGGTCAAACGTGACGGAAACCGTCTGGGTCTCGCCAGGCTCAAGCAGTTTTGTCTTTCCATAGTTCACCAGCTGGACCGCGCTCTTCTCGACCCCATTCGCGCGGTCGTAGTCGGTGTAGGGACTCTGTGCGTAGACCTCAACAACGTCTTTGCCCGCGACATCACCCGTGTTGGTAACGTCTACAGACACGGTGCACGTGGTGCCATCCCAGCTGGCCTGATAGTTGCTCCAGTCAAAGGTGGTGTAGCTCAGGCCGTAGCCAAACGGGTATACAACCTCGCTGTCGTAGTCAAAGTCGCCAGCGTTGCCCTGGCCAAGGACAGCATCCTCGTATCGGGTCTCGTAATAGCGATAGCCAACATAGATGCCCTCGGCATACGAGACGTACGAATAGCCGGTAAGGTTTCCATCGCCATCGATGTACTGATAGTCGCCGTAGTTCTGGGCAGCTGGGGAGTTGAGCGAGTTAGCCTCAAACGTGTCGACGGTCTTGCCAGAAGGGCTGACCTCGCCGGCAAAGATGTCCGCCAGAGAATCGGTACCATACCTGCCTGTCGAGGGAACAAACAGGACACTCTTAATGTTAGGGAACTGCTCGAGCCAGCCCAGGTTCAGCGCCGAGGCGGTGTTGAGAATCACTACGCCATTATCAAAGTTGTCATTGATGTACTGAAGGATCTCCAGCTCGGTAGAGTCGGGCTCGAGATAGGTCTTTGCCTTATCCTCCGCGCTTGTAGCGTGGTTGTACATGGAACGCGGCATGTCGCGTCCCTCGCCCGCAACGCGGCGCATCACAAACACGGGCACGGTGTCCTTCGTAGAATCGAGCACCCCATCGGCAGACTCAAGCTCGCTGAGCGGGCACTCGTTGATGCGGAAGTCCTCAGCTGCGCCAAAGTTGATTGAACCGGTACCCATGGTGTACTTGCTGCCCGCGCCCTTGGTGTAGAAGTCCATGAGGGTCTGGTTCACTTCGAACCCGCGGCTCTCAAAAGAGTCCTTGAGCTGGTTCGAGTTACCTTTGGCACCGGTAAACTGCGTGAGGACGCTCTGGGTTGCGGTGAGGTTCTTGACGGACTCGCCAAAGAAGCTGAACGTGGTGCCCTGCTCAAACGGCATCGTATTGCCGTCATTCTTGAGCAGCACGTATCCTTCGTTGGCAATCTGGCGGTCAAGCTGCTTCTCCGCGTCGCCAATGCTGTCCTTGTCGTAATCTGCCTTGTAGTAGTCCAGGTCAAGTCCTGCGGTGTTCGCCTTGGAGTTATCCCAGGACTGCTGGTATCCGGCAATGTTGTTGACCATGCGGGAAATCATGCTGTTGGGCAGCATGACATTCACGCCCACCATCGCCACCGCAAGCACCACAACCAGCACAGACTTGAGGATGGTCTTGATGACCCTCCCCACCTTGCGGGCGCGGCTTACGGTGCGCACGCCGCTGGCGCTTCCACCGGCCTTCTTCTTTCCCATCTCTTCCCTCCGTCGCTACCACGGGCGAGCCACATCTCCCGCCCTAATTCAAAACCAAAGGTCAAGGTAGTTCAGCTAAGCTGGAGAAACTCAAAAGGTGACCAATTCCGTCACTCGCGGGACAGATTTGGAATGAGGGGGGAGACGCCCGTTGACCACGTACAAGGTGCTCATGGTCGAGGATGACGACAAGGCGGCTGCGACGCTTGCCGAGCACCTCGAGCGCTTTGGTACCGAGCAGGGCGTCCGCTTCCTGGTGACACGTCTGGCAACGGCCTTTAATCTCTCGGAAGCTGGAGCCGTTGACCTTATCTTCATGGACATAGACCTGCCGGGCATCAACGGCATGGAGGCCGCCCAGCTGCTGCGCGAGGAGAACGCCTCCACGCCGCTTATCTTTGTGACCAACCTCGCGCAGTACGCCGTAAAGGGATACCAGGTGGACGCGCTGGACTTCATGGTCAAGCCGGTAAGCTACGGCGACTTTGCCATGCGAATGGGGCGCGCGATGCGCGTAATGGAGAAGAACGCCGCGCACACCATGGCGCTTCCCACTGCTAGCGGCACGCGCGTTATCAACGTGAACGATATCACGCACGTCGAGCTGGCAAAGCACGACCTTCTCTACCACGTAGCAGGCTTCGAACAGCCGCTTCGCCGGCGCGGCAGCATTAGCGGTGCGCGAGAACAGCTCCCACAGGACCTCTTTATCACCGTGAGCCAGGGATGCCTCGCCAACATGGCACACGTAACCACAGTACTCAGCGATTCCGTGCGTTTGGACGATGGCACCCAGCTCTTCTTTAGCCGCTCGCGCAAGAAGCCCTGCCTCGAGACGCTTGCGCGCTACTTTGGGGGCACCATATGATGCCTGGCGCCGAAGCGCTTGCCTTGGGACTGAAGTACGCTGTAGGCGGCTCCGCGCTGTTTGCCGAGGTCCTAATTGCGGCGTGCCTGTTCGCTCACGGACAGCCCACCAGGCAGCATCCCATAGCAAGGGCGGTCGCAGCTGTCGGGCTACTTTTTGCCACCGAACTTTTAACGTCTTTCCTCGCAGGAACCAGAAGTACTGACGACGGCTCTTTGGTTGTCCTCAACATCGATGCCAGCTACCCGCTTTCGCTGGGCATCATCGGAGGGCTCGTTACCTGCACCGCATTTCTCCTTGTCACCATCCCGACGCTTCTTGCCTGCTTCGAGATGAGCCCCTGGGCGGCAACCTTCTGCTCCACCGCAGGCTACGCGCTCCAAAACCTGGCAAGCAGCATCGGAGAGACTGTGGGGCTCATCCTTAGCGCGGCAGGTGTCCCCGGCATCGTGACAGGCGGAAACGCATGGCTTACCGCCATTAGCTGTACCGCAGTCTATGCCATAGCCTACCTGCTCTTTATTAGGCGCATCGAGCCGAAGGGGCTCGAGGGGCGCGGCAACCCCGCCATGCTTGCTATGGTCGTGGTGGTGGTCTTTGGCATCATCGAGTTCGACCTCATTCTCAAGTACGTGGTGACCGGAAGCCTGGCGCTGCCCGTGACGCTGTGCATGCGCGCGTTCCATGCGCTTATCTGCGTCTTTGTGATCATTGCCGAGGTTGAGCTGGTCGTGGTGCGTCAGCTCTCCTCCGAGAAGGCCGCCGCCGAGCTGCTCTTGGCAGAGCAGGAGCGCCAGTACCAGCTCTCGCGCGAGAACATCGAGGCCATCAACATCAAGTGCCACGACCTGCGCCATCAGATTCGCTCGCTTGCGGCGGGCGAGAAGGTCGTGGACAAGAGGGTGCTCGAGAGCGTCGCACGCGATATCAACGTCTATGACTCCAAGGTCCGCACCGGCAACGACGCCCTGGATACCATCCTCACCGAGAAGAGCCTGCTGTGCGAGAGCCGCCACATCACGCTCACCTGCGTGGCAGATGGCGCGGCGCTGGACTTCATGGCACCGGCGGACCTCTACGCCCTCTTTGGCAACGCACTCGACAATGCTATCGAGGCCGTAGAGCACCTGGACGATGCGGCAAGGAGGTCCATCTCGCTCATCGTGCGCAGGCGCGCCGGAACCGTGACCATCCACGTGGAGAACTACTACGACCCCACTGCCAGTGCAAAGAGCTTCAAAGGCGACGTGCCGGCAAGCACTAAGGGCGACCCTCTCAACCACGGCTTTGGCACACGCTCGATGAAGGCGATCGTCGAGCGCTACGGTGGCACGCTTGCCTTCTCGGCAAACGGGACGACCTTCTGCGTGGACGCCGTGATTCCAGAGCGCGCATAGGCGCTCGTCCACTGCTATCACCTGGCGCGATAGCCAGTCAACGCGAATAACGATTTGAGATTCAGCCAGACGCTAGCTACAGTGTTGGACCATGAACACGACGAGCAGCACATACACCTTTGCGCTCATGCGCCAGCAGATGCCCAAGCCCGGGCACCCTCGCCGCTAGCAGCCTGCCACATCACCCGGCACGGGCCGCCAGCGCGAAGGGACCGGGCGTCTTACCAGCACGGCTTTTGCACAGGGTCGTGCACTTTACCAGCAGGCGGCATCGAGCGGAGCGCACGTTTTGATTTCTCTGGAACATCTTTGCAAGACCTTTGAGGGGGGCAGCGAGGTCCACGCCCTAAACGACGTGTCCCTCACCATCCCCACCGGCGACGTGTTTGGCATCATTGGTATCTCCGGTGCCGGCAAGTCAACGCTGGTCCGCTGCCTCAACCTCCTCGAGCGTCCCACCTCCGGACGCGTGGTGGTTGATGGTACCGACGTGACCAACCTCAAGGGCGCCGCACTTCGCGAGTACCGCCGCCATGTGGCGATGATCTTCCAGGGCTTTGGCCTTCTCGCGCAGAAGACAGCCCTCGAGAACGTCTGCTTCCCCTACCTTGCGAGCACGGGCAAGGTCACGGCAGAGAACCGCGAGGAGGCCCTGGGCTACCTGGACCGCGTTGGCCTTGCAGACCGTGCCAGCTCCTATCCGGCGCAGCTCTCGGGCGGCCAGAAGCAGCGCGTGGCCATTGCCCGTGCGCTTGCCTGCCACCCGGACTACATCCTCTGCGACGAGGCCACCTCGGCCCTCGACCCCGCAAGCACGGCCTCGGTCCTGCACCTTTTGCGCACGATCAACGCCGAGACGGGCGTCACAATCATCGTGATCACCCACTCCATGCAGGTTGTCGAGGACATCTGCAAGAACGTGGCAGTGCTTGTCTCGGGCAAGGTCGTTGAGCAGGGCAGCGTTGCCGAGGTCTTTGCCAACCCGCAGCACGAAGTGACCCGTCAGCTTCTGGGAAAGGAGAGCTGGGATGAGTAGCCTTGCATCCTTCTTCGCCCAGTACGGCTCTCTTCTTGGCGAGGGGATGGCCGATACGCTGGTCATGCTCTTTGTGTCCACGGCCTTCTCGTACGTCATAGGCATCTTCCTGGGCGTTGTTCTCTGCGTCACCGCACCGCGCGGGCTTCACCCCATGCGCACCCTGAACGCCGTGCTGGGCTGGGTGGTGAACATTGGGCGCTCCATCCCGTTCATCATCCTTTTGGTCTCGATGTTCCCGGTCACGCGCGCCCTGGTGGGCACCACCACCGGCGTGCAGGGCGTGATTCCTCCCCTGGTGCTCTCCGCCACGCCGTTTGTGGCGCGCATGGTCGAGCAGTCCCTGGCCGAGGTCCCGCGCGACGCAATCGAGGCAGCAGAGGCGTGCGGAGCGTCCATCCCGCGCATCGTGGTCTCTGCCCTGCTCCCCGAGGCCCTACCCTCCATTGTCCGCGGCATCTCGATCACGCTTATCGCGGTCCTGGGCTACACGGCCATCGCAGGCGCAGTTGGCGCGGGCGGCCTGGGCGACATCGCCATCCGCTACGGCTACTACCGCTACCAGGACGAGGTCATGATCGCCACTCTCGTGCTCATCATCATCCTGGTGCAGGTGATCCAGAGCACCTGCGACGCCATCGCAAAGAAGATCGACCACCGCTAGCAGGAACGCGTTGCGCTTCTCGGCAGCGCTCCTACCACCACTCTCATCATTTTTCCAACAGAAAGGAACCCGTCATGCTCACCAGAAGGAACTTCATTGGCACCGGCCTCGCCGCACTTGCCGCAACCACCCTCGCTGCCTGCGGGAACTCCGGTTCCAGCTCGTCTTCCAGCAGCTCTGCCGCCAGCGACTCGGCGCAGAGCCAGACGCTCACGGTTGCCGCGTCCCCCTCACCCCACGCGGAGATCCTCAACAACTTTGCCGCGCCCAAGCTCAAGGAGCAGGGCATCGACCTCCAGACCAAGGAGTACACCGACTACATCATCCCTAACCAGGTGACCAGCTCGGGCGAGGTCGATGCCAACTACTTCCAGCACATCAACTACCTCAACAACTACAACGACGAGAACGGCGCAGACCTGGTGGGTGTGGCCGCCATCCACTACGAGCCGTTTGGCATCTACGCTGGCAAGTCCTCTGACCTGGCCAACATCGCAGACGGCGCGCAGATTGCCGTTCCCAACGACCCCACCAACGAGGGCCGCGCGCTCCTTCTCCTCCAACAGGAGAACCTCATCACGCTCAAGGACCCCGACAACCTTGAGGCCACCCCGGTCGACATTGCCGAGAACCCCCACAACCTGCAGTTTGTTGAGGTCGAAGCAGCTGCAGTGCCGCGCCAGCTCCAAGATGTTGACTTTGCCGTCATCAACGGCAACTACGCCATCGAGGCCGGCTTCCACGTGAAGGACGCCGTTGCCGTGGAGTCCAAGGAGGGCAAGGCCGTCGAGCAGTACGCCAACTACATCGTGACCACGCCGGACAAGAAGGACGACGACCGTATTGCCGCGCTGGTCAGTGTCCTCACAAGCGATGACTTCAAGCAGTACCTCTCCGACACGTACGGCCAAGACGTCCTCCCCGCGTTCTAAGGCGAGAAGGCACTTCACACAACGGCGGCCCGCCCCCACCCGGGGACGGGCCGCTTGCTTTATGCGAGTAGAACTGCCTTGCTACTTCTCGTCAGACGCCTTCTTGTCGCCCTTCTTGACCTCGGGGACATCGGCAGCCTCTCCGTCCTTGCCCTCGGCGCCCATGAGCTTGTGGTTCTTCACGGCCTTGTAGCCAAAGAACGCCGCCAGCGCAACGAGTGCCGCCGAGCCGCCCCACACGCCGTACTGCCACGGGGCAACACCGTAGGTAATCTTGGAGCCCGGCACCATCTCGTTCATCGCGTTGGAGTTGGCAACGGTGTAGAGCACGCGGTGCATGGACTCGCGCATCTCGGAGACAACGGTCGCCGTGTTGGTGCCCTGGTACTCGCCGGTCATTGCCGAGTAGGTGAGCTGAAGGTCGGTGCCGGCATAGATGGCCTGGTTCTTGTTCATGTAGTCATAGAGCTCGAAGTCCGTGATGACCATGCCCTTGAAGCCCCACTCGTCGCGCAGGACGCCGGTGCACAGGCTCTTGCGGCCACCGGCCCACTCGGCGCCAACGTAGTTGAACGAGCTCATCACACCGGTGCAGCCGGGCATGGTCTTGGTCGAGACTGTGCCCTTGTCGTCCGAGATGTACTTCATCTCGTACGTGGCCTCCTTGACGGTGGTCTCGAACGGACGCAGGTAGATCTCGCGCGCAACCTGCTCGGTGGCCCAGGTGCAGACGTGCTGCACGCGGTAGGACTCCTGGTCGTTCATCGCGAAGTGCTTGATCATGGCATAGCAGCCGTTCTCGGCGGCACCGCTCACCACTGCCGCGCCAATCTTGCCGGCAAGCAGCGGGTCCTCGGAGTAGTACTCGAAGTTGCGGCCGGCGAAGGGCGAGCGGTGCGTGTTCATGGCCGGCGCGTACCAACCGTTGTACGCAGAGGCCAGGGCCTCCTGGCCAACCATCTGGCCCATGCGGTGCATGAGCTCCACGTTCCAGGTCTGCGCCATAACGACCTCGGAGCAGTAGGAGCAGTTGCCGGTGGGACCGGTGAGCGAGGTGAAGCCGGCAGGGCCGTCGGGCTCTACCGTTGCGGGCTTGCCCACGGACTCGACCTCGGGGGTGTTGTAGGCATCGTCGTTCAGGCAGGCGGCCATCTCCTCAACGGAGAGCTGGTCGAGAATGTCATTCCACGCCTCGGAGTCAAAGTCCTGGCCGCGCATGTCAATGAGCTGCAGGCCGTTGTCCGCCCCGGTGGTTGGCATCGTGGCGTTGGGGTCCTCGTGGTCCTCGAGCTTCCACTCCACAAGCTCCACGCCGCAGTCCGCCGCGCTCTTGTCGGCGGCCTCCTCGGGGAAGGTCCCCTTGAAGTCCTTGCGGGACATGGTCTTGACGTTCTTCTCCATGTACTCCGTCATGTCGTCGAACTTGTTGGTGATCTGCGCCTCGGTGGCGGAGTCGGTCGTGTACTTCTTGGCCGAGAGGGACACGGTCTTCTGGTCCACGACGGTGTGCGAGTCGGTGCGGAGGCTGATGACGTAGTCGCCCGCGTCGAGCACGTACGCCTGCTCGTCGGAGCTGTAGGAGGCCATGTCGCGCACGGGGAACTCGATGGTGACCTGCTGGCTCGCACCAGGGTCAAGCGCATCGGTCTTGGCAAAGCCGCCCAGCACGACGGCTGCCTTCTCGAGCCCACCTGCGGTATAGGGGGCCGAGTAGTACACCTCTACGACGTCCTTGCCGGCAACGGAACCGGTGTTGGCAACCGTGACCTCAGCCTTGACCTTCTCGTCGTCCGCATTCACGGAGTCAAGCGTCTGGGAGAACGTGGTGTACGAGAGACCATAGCCAAACGGGAACACAACGGCCTTGTCGTAGTCAAAGCCGTCGTAGTTGCCCGCCTCGGCCTCGGCGGCCGCAGTCTCGTAATAGCGGTAGCCATAGTAGAGACCTTCGGCGTACTCCACGAAGTACGCGTTACCCGTGGACTTCTCGGGGTAGTAGCCCTCGATGTCGGTGTAGCGCTTGCCGCCAAAGTTCTTGAACGTGGGGTCGGCCGTGAAGTCCGCGGCCCAGATGTCGGTGGTCTTGCCGGAGGGGTTCACGGTACCAGCAAGGACCTGGCCAAGGGCTGCCGCACCAGTGGCGCCAATGGAGCCAACCTCGAGAATGGCATCGACCGCATAGTCGCCAGAGACCAGCGGCCCAAGCTCCATGGTCGTGGAGAGGTTGAGCACCGCAATGACCTTGGTGCACGCCGACTTTGCAGCCGCGATGACGCTCTTCTCCTCAACGGTGAGCTCCAGCTCGTGCTGTCCGTCCTCGTAGTTGGCCGTCTCACTGTTGGCGGTGAAGTTCTCGGAGACGCCAGACTCCACGTCTGCCTTGAGGTCACGGGAGAGGTCGCCGCCCTCGCCGCCGCCGCGGCCAATGAAGACCAGGCCAACGGTGCCGTTGATGGAAGACTGGGCGTCAGAGCTGTAGTCGGACCAGGGAATCTCGCCAATGTAGTAGGACGCCGTGGACGGGTTGTCCATGGTGATGGCGGCCTTGGCGTAGTTGGAGTAGTTGTTGTTGATCCAGTCGTAGGCGGTGTCGTTGATGGTGAAGCCCGCCTGGCTGATGCCCTGGTAGAAGTTGATGCAGGAGTTGGCGTCAACGGTACCGGAGCCAGCGCCGCCATAGACCGGATCTGCCGCGTAGCGGCCGAGCATACTCACTGTCTCGGACGTGGAGAGCGGCAGCGCGGCGTTGTCGTTCTTCATGAGGACGATGCCCTCGCCCTCGATTTCGGTGACCAGCTCGTTTGCAGCCTCGGTCGCCTGGTTGCGGCCGCGGTAGTCCGCTGTATAGTACTCCGCGTCCCAGCCCTCGGAGCCCTCGACCTTCTCGACCGTTGCGGGGCGACCGCCCACGTAGTGGTCGAGCAGCGAGCTGAACTTGTTCGCCGCCACGTTGGCCGCAGCGGTGACGCCCAGAAGGCCCACCGACGCGATGGTAGAGCCGATGAACTTCCTTCTCGTGGTGTTCTTAGCCATTCCCCACTCCCCTAACGTTCCCTCCGGCCCGAGGGCCGCTTGTTCGACGATAAGGGTAGGCAGCAGGCGTGCGCGGCACCAAAGAGGGTCGCATCCGGTCAATTATTCGTCGCAAACTGCATCTGCGGGCCAGCAGCGGCGCCCACTGGCAGCGGCGTCACTGGTCTACCTGGAACTCCGAGCCTATGACCTCGCTGGTCTTGGAGCGAATCCACTCGCCTGGGTTGTCGAGGTCCGCAAGCAGCTCGTTTGCGGAAGCCATGTCATTGGTGTAGTCGCGCGCCAGGTAGACCGTGTCAACGTCACCCTCCGCGTGCTCGATGAGCGTGTGCCACGCCACGTTCTGGATTCCCACTATTCCGTCTTCGCCACGGACAAAGTCGCAGCTAAGCATGCCCGAGAGAACACAGTCAGGCTTGTGGTATCCCGAGACAAAGTCCCCCAGTCCATAGGCCACAAGCGTGGAGCCAGAGCCGTCCGAGCGCTGGAGCCACGCCATGGACTGAATCACGTGCGCGTGGCTGCACAGGACCAGCCCCGCACCGGCATCCGCACGCGCCTGCACGGCTTCTACCTGCTGCTCGTTTGGCGTGTTGGTGTACTCGGTGCCCATGTGGAGGTAGACGACCACAAAGTCTGCGTCGGAAACCGCCTGAGCCATGGAGTCCGGCGTGTTGTAGCTGGGATAGCCCGCATAGCCGTGCCCCTGGTAGACGCCAAGGGTCGTCTCTTGGTTCGCAAAGGCGATGTCGTAGCCGGAGATAGCATCGCGAACGTGGTTGTAGAGCGGGCAAAAGTCATACGTGAGGTCGCCCGTGGTGTCCGACCACGAGTCCGCGTAGGCAAGGGCATTCTCGTTGGCAAGGTTGTCGCCAACGGCACAGAAGCTCACGCCATCCATGGGCTGCGGGGCTACTTGGTCATCCATGGCCTGCTGGGCATCGGCTTTCGCCTGGCCCGATGCGTTGTCCGTGGCGCAACCCCGTACGGCGAGGGCGAGAACAACCACCAATGCGGCTACCAAAGCAATGGCGAGTAGGACTTTGGGCTGCGGCCTGCCACGGCGCGCGTTTTGGTTTGCGCGCGGCGTGCCGCCACGCGGCGTAGCAGCACGTGCGTGCGGCTGACATGACCGCGAGTCTTTGCGGCCATGGTGATCGGGGCGGCTGGGACTCATGGGCTCCCCCTGCGATGCCTGTGGTTGCAGCCGTCGCACCGTAATGTAGCGCTTCTTCACGCGTGGAGCGCGCAGGCGCGGACGTTCGAGCAAGAGAAGAAAAGTGGGGCTCCGGATGCGCGGCCGGAGCCCCACTCGCTCTGGCGCGTCCGGGCCGTAAACGGGAGGGAGAGCCCCGGACGTTGGTGCAAGACGGCATAGGGAGGTTGTCGTCTGAACATACGGTACGACCCCGCGTGCGTCACATCCCCTATTTGGCGCAAGTGGTCGTCTAGCTGTCACCATTGGTGAATGGCGGGGTCTATCCACCAGCTCCCCATTTGTGCCTGCCACTGGCTGACTACCGCCACTAACGCTATGGGGAAGATATTCGATAGATAACGGTGTTCTCAACGGCTGGAATGGCGCTTTTCTTCTCGTTTGTACCCCTGCCACCCACACGAGCGCCGTCAGTCACAAAAAATGGGGCCCAGCTACAGCGCCAGGCCCCTCGCGGGATGCATCCGGAGGGAATGGGAGAAGAGCCGGATGCCGCGGCGGCGCCTATGGGATGTGGGAGAGGTGCCGCTACAGCCTGAGAATAGAACTTGGCGGTTAAGGCCTTGTTCTCTCGTCGTAAGATGCATTTCAAAAGGCACAAATGGCAGGTTGTGGTCTTTGTCGGTCCAACCAATGGCTCACTGAAGCTGTGGGTCTTTGAATGCCGGGTTGCACACGCTTGGGGCCAAAGACAGCCGCCCACGATCTTCCGGCCAATGCCGCGAATTCTCGCCATTTAGGAAAAATCCGAACGGTTAGACCCGCCTAAACGTTCAGGGAGCGCGGCAGCGAGTCAATGCCGCGAGATTTCGCCAGTTAGGTCACCCTAAACGTTCGAAAAGCGCGACAACGGCTACGGGGGGTGACAATCCACCGCAGCAGGCGGCGCCAGCGGCCCCTGGCCCGCTACTCCGCGTCGGCCGCCTTCCGTGCGTTGACGTGCGCGCGAATCGCTCCGGCAACGGCCGGAATCACAGACACCAGGATGATGCCCACAACGACCAGCTCGAAGTGCTCCTGCACGGCAGGAATGCCGCCAAAGAAGTACCCAAGCAGCGTGAACAGCGTGGACCACGTGATGCCACCCAGCACGTTGAAGATCACGAAGTTGCGCCAATGCATGCCGCCCATGCCGGCGATGAAGGGCACAAACGTGCGGATGAACGGGAAGAAGCGGCCCAGGAAGATGGCTAGGTGCCCCCACTTGTCCAGGAACTTCTCGCTCTTCTCCATGCGCTCTGGGGTCATGGCCTTGACCTTGCCCGAAGCCACAATCCGCGTCCCAAAGAAGTGCCCAATCATGAAGTTGCACTGGTCGCCCAGGATGGCAGCGACCCAAGCCACGCCGAGAAGCGCAAAGATGTTGAACCCGCCGCCCTGCGCAAAGAACCCGGACGCAAACAGCAGCGAGTCACCCGGTAGGAACGGGAAGAACACGACACCCGTCTCGACAAAGATGATGAGAAACACGAAACCGTACGCGGTGAGAGGGCCGGCGGCGATCCAGCTCGCAATGGCGGCACGCGGGTCGCGAAGCAGGTTGGCAATGAAGTCAACGAATCCCATAGACAAACTCCCTGTTCAGGCAAAGTAGGCCAGGCACGACAATCGGTCTACAAAAAAGCCCCAGCGGCCGTGGCAGCCACGACCCATGGGGCATGACAGCGCGCTCGATGGGAACGGGTGCCCGCCAGAGGCCCCTTATGGCTGCTGCCTCCCGGCCCTGACCAGGTTCGAGGTGTTGCGTCACCCGCACCCATCCAACGCGCTGGAGAACACTGTACCAAAGAAGGCGCCGCACTACTCTCGCGCCACGAAAACGCGACAAAGCGAGGGGGCGAGAATGTTCCCGAATCACCCATCGCCGCCAGCCATCGCCACGCTTCTATTGACCGAGTAATAGCTTTGCTTTGGGCGTTAATTCAAGAAGCGGGCGTTTGTCACAGCTGCTAGAGGCAGGCACTCGGTTTACAGTTGACATGTCTATTACCGAGAGGGGCGAGAACGTGCTCAAGTATCAAATCGTCATCGATGACCTGCGTCAGGCAATAAAAAACGGGACGTATCCCGCCTATTCTCAGCTTCCCTCGGTAAGCAAGCTGTGCGAGCAGTACGACGTGAGCAAGATCACCATCAACAAGGCGCTTGGCGAGCTCGAGGCGCAAGGGCTCATCTCGCGCAGGCGCGGGTCTGGCTCGTTCGTGAAGAAGGTCGAGACCTCGTCCGCGGCGCCCGACACCAACGACATCTCTGGCCAGATGACGGGCTTCCTCGCCGAGCACCAGGCGCGCGGCGAATCCGTGAGGACCGACGTCTATGACTTCTCGGTTGTGCGCCCGCCCCACCACGTTGCCGAGGCGCTCGACGTGGATGACGATTCGTTTACCTACCACGTGTGCCGTGTGAGGTGCGCAAGCGAGAAGCCCCGCGTTATCGAGTACACCTATATGCCCATCGACGTGGTGACGGACCTCAAACTCAAGAACGCGCAGACCTCGATCTATTCGTTTATCGAGAAGGACCTTGGTCTCAAGATCGCCAGCGCACACCGCATCATTCGTGCCGTCATGCCCTCGGCAGAGGAGCGCAAGCGGCTCAACGCCCCCGAGGGCGAGCCGCTGCTCGAGGTCGAGCAGGTAGGATACCTCGATGACGGCCGGCCGTTCGAGTATTCGGTCTCGCGGCACGTCCACGACTACGAGTTCCACTCGATCTCGACGAAGTAAGACACGAGGTTCTCGGCAATAATGGACGAGGGCCCACGGATTGATCAGATCCGAAGGCCCCCACTTTTGGCAGCTGCCAAGCTGTTTAAAGCTCACGCAGGTCGCAGCGCAAGGCCTTTGCCAGTCACACCGCGCTCCTCTGCTCGCTGCATATCATTCCCCATTGCGGCTATCTCAACCATCCCGCGGGCGCGAACGGCGCTTTTCATCGGAGAAGCACACGCAGCAGACAATTCGCCCACAACCCCAGGCCCAGTCCGGCAAACCACGTACGGTGGCGACCGCCTTGCGTGCCCCGATGCGCTACCATGCTGCACGTATGCGAAGGCAGCAAGGAGGACCCATGGCTAAGAAGCCCAGCGCAAAGGCTCGCAAGGCAAACGAGGAAGCCGTTCGCCAGTCAAAGCTAGACGAGAAGTACGGCAAGCCGCTCTTCTCTCTCACCTATGATATGAACGAGTACGAGCTGGCTCGCGCAGCCAACCTCTATGGCCCCGACCGCATGAAGGACATCTTCAACGGTGCCGCGATTCTCTCGCTTGCCCTGCTCATCCTGGTTCTGGTTACCATGAGCGAGAACATCGTGCTTACCATGGCCCTGCTGGTCATTGCCGTTATCACGTCCTCCATCACCACAAGCTGGAGCCGCTTTGCAACCTTCCTTGCACGCAAGAGCACGCTGGGCCTTATGGGCGAGGACAACCGTCGCCACATTGTGGTGACCGAGGACAAGGTGGTAGAGGAAGGGCCCGACGACCGCGTGGTCGAGTACCCTCTCTCCGAGCTTAAGCACTCCCGCTCGAGCAACGAGGCAACCGTTGTCGACTTTGGCAACAAGCGCTGCGTCTACATTCCGCGCGCACCCATGAGCGAGGGCCGCTACCAGGCGCTTGTTCGCTTCCTTCTCGACCACGAGCCCAAGAAGGGCAAGCGCTAGGAAGCGCCTCCACGCCTTTGGCGGCACTGGGCATCCAGATGCCGAAACTGGTGAGCGCCAGCCGCCACAACGGGTATTGACTCTGGTAGCGACCAAGGAGGTCCTGCCATGAGCATTGTTGCCGCATTCGCCGTACCGCACCCACCGCTCATCATTCCGGGGGTGGGATCTGGCAAGGAGAAGATTTCTGCCACCATCGCCGCGTATGACGAGGTGGGGCGCTGCATAGCCGAGCTTGCGCCAGACACGGTGGTCATCTCGAGCCCGCATGCCATCATGTATGCGGACTACATCCACATCTCCCCCGGACGTGGGGCGCAGGGTGGCTTCTCGATGTTTGGCGCGCCGCAGGCCCGCTACGAGGCGGTCTATGACCAGGAGTTTGTTCGCGCCCTGGCGCACGCCTGCAAGCAGGAGGGTCTCTCGGCTGGCTGCGAGGGCGAGAGGGACCCAACCCTCGACCACGGCACCATGATTCCGCTCCACTTCATCCAGCGCCACACCAAGGACTTCCAGGTGGTGCGCATGGGCATCTCGGGCCTCTCGCCAGCAGACCACTACCGTATGGGCATGCTGGTACAGCGCGTGGCCCGTGAGCTTGGCAGGCGCGTGGTCTACGTGGCCTCCGGCGACCTCTCGCACAAGCTGCTGGCGAGCGGCCCGTACGGCTTTGCGCCAGAAGGCCCGCAGTTTGACGAGAAGGTCACGCAGGCCTTCTCGACCGGCAATCTGCTGCTCCTGCTCACTATGGACCGCGGCTTTGCCGAGCGCGCAGCCGAGTGCGGTTTGCGCAGCTTCCAGATAATGGCGGGCGCGCTTGACCGCACCGCCATCAGGCCTGAGCTTCTCTCCTACGAGGGACCCTTTGGCGTGGGCTACGGGGTTGCTGCATTTACGCCTGTGGGCGAGGAGGGCGCAGATGAGAGCCGCGCGCTTCTCGAGCAATACGAGGCCTTCCACAGGGCAGACCTGGCCCGTCGCAAGGCAGCGGAGGACCCCTACGTCTCGCTGGCTCGTCTCTCGCTCGAGACCTACGTGCGCGAGCGTCGTCGCATCACGCCAGACGAGAAGCCCGACCTGCCTGCTGAGCTGCTCTCTGCCCGAGCAGGTGCGTTTGTCTCGCTCAAGAAGGACGGCGAGCTGCGCGGGTGCATTGGTACCATCGCACCGGTGCAGGACAACCTTGCCGAGGAGATCTGCGCGAACGCCATCTCGGCCGGGCGGCATGATCCACGCTTCCCGCCGGTCACGGCAGGCGAGCTAGATGAGCTTGTGTACGACGTAGACGTGCTGAGCGCGCCAGAGCCCGTGGAGTCCGCAGACCAGCTTGACCCCAAGCGCTACGGCGTCATCGTAAGCACAGCAGACGGCCGGCGCGGACTTCTCCTGCCAGACCTCGACGGCGTGGACACGGTATCTGAGCAGCTGCGCATTGCTGCCGGCAAGGGGCACATAGACCTCAGGCGCGACGATTGCACGCTTGAGCGCTTCGAGGTTGTGAGGCACACGTGAGCCGCAGCGCAACATGCGATGTCTGCTGGCGCCACTGCGTGGTTCCGGAAGGCAGCACGGGCTTCTGCCGTGCGCGCACCTGCCAGGACGGGGACATGGTGCCGGGCAACTACGGCCGGCTCACCTCTGTGGCGATTGACCCTGTTGAGAAGAAACCGCTGGCAGAGTGGCATCCCGGCGCGCACGTGCTCTCGGTGGGGAGCTACGGGTGCAACATGCGCTGCCCCTTCTGCCAGAACTTCGAGATATCGCAGGAGGGCGAGAACGGCGTCCCCTGGCGCGAGGTCTTACCTCAGGAGCTGGTTGACCTAGCGCTTGAGTGCGCCGAGCGCGACCCAGGCGTCATAGGCATTGCGCACACCTATAACGAGCCCCTGGTGGGCTGGGAGTACGTGCACGACTGCTCGGTGCTGGCGCACAAGGCTGGCCTTGCCAACGTGCTGGTGTCCAACGGCTGTGCCAGTGCCCACGTGATCGACGCGCTGGCTCCGCTTGTGGATGCGGCGAACATCGACCTCAAGTGCTTCTCGGCAGAGGGCTACCGCGAGCTGGGCGGCAGCTTTGAGGACGTGCGGCGCACCATTGAAGCGCTAGGGACGAGCGGCACGTGCCACCTTGAGGTGACCACGCTTGTGGTGCCTGGGGTTAGCGACTCCGAGGCCGTCATGCGCCAGGAGGCGGCATGGCTCGCCAGCGTGAACGAGAAGATCGTGCTGCACGTCACGCGCTTCTTCCCACGCTGGCACATGGCCAATGCGCAGCCCACGCCGGTGGCAACCGTAATGCGCATGGCAGACGTGGCACGAGAGTACCTCTCGCGCGTCCACGTGGGGAACTGCTAGAGCGAGAGGGGCCACGCAGCGCGCCGCGGCTGCGGAAACACGCGCTCGAGCGAGAAAACGACGCCCGAAGGGCAATCCCGTACACGATTGGCACAAAAAGAGCCTCTCGGGCGCAAAAATGACGCCCGAGGGGCCACTCTATACGTAATTCCTGCTAGAACGATCCTTCGGGCGTCAGATTGACGCCCGAAGCGGAGTTTTGGTCGCGGCCCGCGCGCCGTCTACTCCCTGTGAGCGCGATAGAACGCGATGAGCGCCTGGGTCGACGGGTCCTGCTGCGCCAGCGCCTCGTCGTCGTGGAAGGCAGGCGTAATCTGCTTGGCAAGCTGCTTGCCAAGCTCAACGCCCCACTGATCGAAGGAGTCGAGCCCCCAGACCGTACCCTCGACAAACACGATGTGCTCGTAGAGCGCGATGAGCTCGCCCACCGCATGCGCGTCGAGCTTGACGCCAAAGATGGACGTGGTGGGGCGGTTGCCAGAGAAGCAGCGCGCGGGCACCATCCACTCGGGCGTTCCCTCAGCGCGGACCTCGTCGGCAGTCTTGCCAAAGGCGAGGGCCTTGGTCTGCGCTAGGAAGTTGGAGAGGAACAGCTCGTGCACGTCCTGCTCGCCATCCTTGGCGGGGTTGGGCGTGTTCACAAAGGCGATGAAATCTGCCGGGATAAGGTGCGTGCCCTGGTGAATGAGCTGGTAGAACGAGTGCTGCCCGTTGGTGCCCGCCTCGCCCCAGAAGATCTCGCCGGTGGTGGAGGTGACCGGCGTGCCATCCCAGCGCGTGGACTTGCCGTTGGACTCCATCGTGAGCTGCTGGAGATAGGCCGGGAAGCGGTGCAGGTACTGGTTGTACGGGAGCACTACGTGGCTCTCGGCGCCAAAGAAGTCCGTGTACCACACGTTGATGAGGCCCATGAGCGCCACAACGTTCTTCTCGAGCGGGGTCTCGCAGAAGTAGCGGTCAACGTCGTGGAAACCTTCGAGGAACTGCTCGAAGACCTTGGGGCCAAAGGCAATAATGAGCGAGAGACCCACTGCAGAGTCCACGGAGTAGCGCCCGCCAACCCAGCTCCAGAAGCCGAAGGCATTCTGCGGATCAATGCCAAAGTCCTCGACGAGCTTGAGGTTGGTGGAGACGGCCACAAAGTGGTGCTTCACGGCGTCTGCCACGGAGGCGTCAGAGCCGTCGATGGCACCAGATGCCTTAAGGCCGTTGAGCAACCATGTCTTGGCCTCGCGCGCGTTGGTCATGGTCTCGAGCGTGGTGAAGGTCTTGGAGACGATGATCACCAGCGTAGTCTCGGGGTCGAGGCCCTTGACCTTCTCGGCCATGTCGTTGGGGTCGATGTTGGAGACGTAGCGCACGTTGATGCCAGCGTCCGCGTAGGGCTTCAGGGCCTCGTACACCATGACCGGGCCAAGGTCGGATCCGCCAATGCCAATGGAGACAACGTTCTTGATGGCCTTGCCCGTGACGCCCTTCCACTCGCCGGAGCGCACGCGCTCGGCAAAGGCGTACATGCGGTCGAGAACCTCGTGGACGTCGGCAACGCAGTCCTGCCCATCCACCACGAGCTTGCCGGTGTCTGCGGCGGGGCGGCGCAGCGCGGTGTGCAGCACAGCGCGGTCCTCGGTGGTGTTGATGTGCGTGCCGGCGAACATCGCATCGCGGTGCTCCTCAACGCCCACCTCTCGCGCAAGGTCGCACAGGAGCTTGATGGTCTCATCGGTCACAAGGTTCTTGGAGAGGTCAAAGTGCAGGTCGTTGAGGTCGTAGGAGAACTTTTCCACGCGGTCGGCGTCCTCGGCGAACCACTCCTTGAGGCTAATGCCGTCAGAGACCAGCTCATCGTGATGGTCCTGCAGCGCCTTCCAAGCTGCGGTCTTTGTGGCGTCGACAGGTGCGGGAATGTTTGGCATGGCGTAGCTCCTTGTCGCAATGGACAGCATACGGTTCAAGGATACCGCGTCTGGAGGTTGTCTGAACGCTAGAAGGGCTCGCCAAGGGGAGGTATCTGCTTGAGCCGAGCCCACATAAGCTGCTTCTGGCGCTGGTCGCTCAGGGCGGACGCAAACCCGCCAAGAGCAAGCACGCGCACCCCGTGCACAGAGACAACATAACCAGGTTCAAGCATGGCTTCCTGAAAGCTCTGGAGCTCCGCAAGGTCATCCGCGTAGGCGTCACGCACGGTCTGCGCCGCCGCTTCGTCGCAGCATACAAGGGTTGCGGGGTCAAGCGCCGCGAGCGCCTCTCGCACAAGAGGGGCAGGCAGCGCACCAGGACTTCCCGGCTCCGGAAGGCAGATCGTGCACCAATCCTCCGGCTCGTAGCCCAGCTTGGCCAGCGACTTTCTCAGCGCCACACCGTCTGGGCCAGAAAGAAGCTCTGCGCCAGCCTGTTCCTCGGGAGAGAGATCTCCCTTGGCGAGAACAACCGCAGAGAAGGCGTTGCCACCCATGCGCACGCCGCGCGCCGCTAGGCCAGACAGCTCGGCCCTGGCCTTCTCAACGTACGCCTCGCGACGCCGGTCCCGCTCCGTTGCCATTGCATCCTCCCCAAGGCCGCTCGCCACGGCAAGTGACCGTTCACATGTGATAATGGAGATAGCATTTTGCGCCCCATGTCACACCCAGTGTAAATCGGGTATAAGCCGTCTCGACACGAAACCGCGGGCGAAGGCGTCCGCATCCGCTGGGAGGCAGACATGGCTACAACCCCTATCACCACCGACAAGTTCGATTCCGTTGTTACTAGCTCCGCAAAGCCCGTCCTCGTTGACTTCTGGGCCTCTTGGTGCGGCCCCTGCCGTGCACTTGGCCCCGTGGTCGAGGAGATCTCTGGCGAGCTGAGCGACAAGCTCGACGTCTACAAGTGCAACGTGGACGAGGAGGCAGACCTTGCCACCAGGTTCCGCATTGTCTCCATCCCCACGCTCATCCTGTTCAAGAACGGCAAGCCCGTCCACACCATGGTGGGCAACATGCCCAAGGCCGAGCTCAAGAAGGAGCTTGAGGCCTACCTGTAAGGGTTAGCGCTGGGCGCGTGGCGCGTTACCGCCTGGCAGGGCGCCACATGGCCTAGACTTGTACGCAACGCGGGGCGGATGCCATTGCGGCATCCGCCCCTTTTGTACCCTGTACTCGGGAAGGGACTTGCATGGCCAAACAGCTGGCAGAGAAGGGACACACCTTTAGGGGGCTGGTGCGAGAGAACCTTCGCCTGGTCCTCGCGGCGGTGGCGGCATGCATCTTTATCTGGCTTCTGGAGGAGGTTGGCGAGGGCGAGCTCACCAAACTAGACGCCGGAGCCTACCAGCTCTTTGTTCAAACGCTGCGCCAACCGTGGCTCACGCCGTACATGGAGTCTATCTCCGAGCTGGCCCAGCCCGTGGTGCTTCTCGTCATGCTTCTGGCGGTGGAGGCGTTTGCTCCGGGCCGCAGGCCGGGCGCCTGCGCGGCGGTCAACCTTGTGTGTGCCGTGGCGCTCAATGTCCTGCTCAAGCAGCTGGTGCAGCGACCCAGGCCGGACGGCTTTCGCCTTATCGCCGAGACAGGCTACAGCTTTCCCTCTGGCCACTCCATGGTAGCTATGGCGTTTTACGGGCTTCTCGCCTGGATGGTGTGGCACTATGAGCGTGACCGCTTTGTACGCTGGCTCTGCGTGATCGGTTTTGGCCTGGTGATTGCCCTCATCGGCATCAGCCGCATCTACCTGGGCGTCCACTACGCCTCCGACGTGATTGCCGGCTTCTGCGTTTCGCTCATCTGGCTTGTGCTCTACACCAAGCTCGTGGTGCCACTGATGTTGGACGAGAAGAACACGTAGATTAATAGATAGCTGGCGATACGGCGCTTACTCGCCCTCATCCAGAGGAATGATGCGCGCCGAGACGACCTTGCCCTCCTCGCAGATGATCCGTCCCATGCTGGGGCCACCGGAGCGCGGGTAGGTAGGGCTGCCGGGGTTCATTACCAGCACGCCTGTTGCACGATCCCTCTCGACAAACGGGCGGTGCGTGTGGCCGCAGATGGCAATGTCGCAGAGCTTGAGATCAAGCCGCTCGCGATAGTGGCAGACCTCCCAGCGCAACCCGCTCGAGAAGAAGATCTTGACACGCTTGACCTCGGGGCCAAAGTCGTATGACCAGTCGTTGTTACCCAGGCATAGCTGTATCGGAGCAATCTGGCCGAGCGCGCGGTAGTCGGACGCGGAGCAGATGTCACCCGCGTGGACTATGGTATCTGCGCCCTGAATCTCGTCGAGCAACCTCTTCGAGAGGTACCCATGCGTGTCCGAGATGATGTCGTAGCGCATCCTAGCCTTGCTCTCTCTTGCCCTGTCGCACCGCTGCCCGCCAGGCCCTAGAGACCAAGCGCGCGCTTGAGGGCAACCACGCGGCGACGCGAGACCGAGATCTTCTTGCCCTCGATGCCATTGATGCCCAGCTGAAGGATGCCGCTGGAAACCACCTCGACGTCCTCGACGTACTCGAGGTTCACGATGTAGCCGCGGTGCACGCGGAAGAAGCCGTGTGGCGCGAGCTTCTGCTCGAGCTTGGCAAGCGAAATCGTGGAGAGGTAGCGGTCGTCGTCCGTGTAGATGCAGGAGTAGTCGTCCTTGGCCTCGATGTAGCGAATCTGGTCGATGGGGACGAGCACCTTGCGGCCGCTCTTCACCACGGGGATGCGCTCTACCGAGGAGTGCGACTGGGGCTGCGGCTTAACGCGCGACTGCACCTTGTCCAGGGCCTGGTTGAGGCGGTCCGTCTCGACAGGCTTCATGAGGTAGTCGATGGCGTCGACGTCAAAGGCCTCGAGTGCATACTCGCTGTAGGCGGTCACAAAGACTACCGCAGGCGGGTTCTTAAGCTTGTGGAGCGCCTCTGCGAGCTGCATGCCGTTGGTCTTGGGCATCGAGACGTCAAGGAAGATGACGTCCGCACGCGCCTCCATGAGTCGCTCGACCGCCTCGCGTGCGCTTGACGCCTCGGTGATGGCATCCACGCGCCCGGTCTCCTCGAGGAGGTAACGCAGCTCGGAACGGGCGGGAGCCTCGTCATCGACAATCATCGCACGCAGCATTGCAACAACCTACCTTCCGCTGCGGCACGCATCCCGCCGCAGACACGCAAAGAAGCATCTTTGCCTACCGTTTACCGTTAGTATGCTACCCCTTGGACCCGTTATGCAACGTCAGGGCCGCCTCGCCCAGTCGCAGGGTCACGCAGGTTCCCTCTCCTGGCTTGGAGATGATCTCCACGCCGGAACCCGTGCCATAGAAGCGCTCAACGCGCTCGGCAACGTTCTTGAGGGCAATGCCGGTGCCCTTCTCCTCGCCAGAGGGCTTTGAGGCCGCGGCCAAGAGCCTGTTGGCCGTCTTCTGGTCCATGCCAAGGCCGTCGTCTGCCACTGCCACCAGCACGTCGTTGCCGTCCACGGCAACGTGGATGTCTATGTGGAGCGCGCCCTCCTCGCGCATGGCGTGGCGCACGGAATTCTCAACAATGGGCTGCACCAGGAACGAGGGCACGGGGAGGCTCTCGCAGCCGGGCTCCACGAACTCCTCTTCCACAATGCGGTCCTCGCCAAAGCGGGCCTTCTCGATCTTGAGGTAGCGCCGCGTCTGCTCGAGCTCGCGCGAAAGTGGGATGAGCTGATCGGACCCCTCGAGCGTGCGGCGGTAGAAGATCGAGAACTCGCGGAGAAGGTCGCGCGCCTTGGTTGGGTCTGTGCGCGTGAGTGACGCGATGGTGTTGAGCGTGTTGAAGAGAAAGTGCGGGTTGATCTGCGCCTGGAGCGCCTTGACTTCGGCGCGTGCGAGAAGCTCGGCTTGGCGGTCAAGCTCGTAGGACGAGAGCTGCGTCGAGAGGAGCTCGCCAAAGCCCTTGGCGATGGCCAGCTGCGTGCGATCGATGTCTGTGCCGCTGCGGTAGTAGAGCTTTATGGTGCCCATGGGCTCGTCCTGCACCAGGAGGGGCACGATGATGCCAAAGGCGCGACCAGAGCGGTTCTGGACCAGGTTGAAGTGGCGCGTGGTCTGGTCACCGTCGTCCATCGATACAAACGTCTCCATGCGCTTGCTCTCGAGGACCTCGAGCGTGGGAACGGTGTTCTCGCTGCCAGCAGGCGTGCCTACGCTGTGCTCGCCCTCGTAGGCAAGGACCTTCTTGGTGTTGGTTACGGCAATGCCCACCGCTGCCGTCTCGGGAAGCAGCAGGCGGCAGATGCGCGCGGCGTTATCGGGCGTGAGGCCATGGTTGCAGCTGCGAAGGGTCTCGGAGGCAATGGCAAGGGTCCTCTCGGTTGCCTCGGCGCGCATGGTGTCTGGCACCAGGTTGATGGTGCCAAAGGCAACGATGACCACGGCAAGCCCCGCACCCGCGAGCATGGAGGCCGTGACGTTACCCTCCGCGACGCCCCACGCCACAAGAAGCAGCAGGAATGCCGTCACGGCACTAAGGGCGATGTTTATGACGCTTGGCGAGAGCGAGGCCGAGTTGTCATCACTCATGGAAGCTTCCTTTCGCGGGCGAGCCCGTGCTTAGGAGCTCACGCTGGAGATATCGACTGTTCCAGATGGACGAGGCAATGCTCGGCCAGATAGTTGCAAACGAGAGGTAGCGCGTGGTTGCTACCTGCGCGTATCGATCCGCCTCACGGCATCCGGTGCGCAGGATACGCAGGTAGTCTGCACGGTCGCGCCCCACAAGGGCCCGTCGGGCGGCCGTGCCCCTCACGCGCGAGCGCACCTGTGGGGTAAGCCATGGTCCCGGGTACGGCATGAGCGACTCGGGAGTGACGGTGCGCAGGTCTCGGCGCCCGTTCATGGCCTCGAGCTTGCGGTACTCGTAGAACCACCTGTAGACGTCCTGCATGAAGATGGATGGCGTAGACGCCAGCTCCTCCGGAGGCTGCATGCGCACGTGCCATGTGTTGTCAAACCACACGTCGATGCCATTGGCACGCAGGTCAAGAAGGTAGTCGAGGTCTTCTCCGCGCGTTATGTAGGGGTCGAAGGGCACCCGCGTGAACGCGGAGGCGTGGATGGAGCAGCACCCGCCGCAAAGATAACTCGAGCGGAGAATGCGCGTTGGCGAGGTGAGGTAGCGCTTCATCATCTCGTTGAAGCCAACGTGCTTGGACCACAGCCGCTCGCACCACTCCGTCTGGACGGGCGCGTAGGGGGAACTGCGCACGTCTACGTAGCAGCCGCTCTTTGCAAGGATGGGCAGGTCCTGACGGGTAAGCGAGTCAAGGCCGTAGACGGCGTCGATGAGGTAGTCCTCGTTGAGCGCCACCTCGTCGTCATCAAGGAAGACCACGGCGTCGTGGCCAAAGGCCGAGGCAACCGCCAGGCCCATGTTGCGAATGGCACCGTAACCACGCAGCGCGATGGGGTCGCCCTGCAGCTTGGCATACATGCCGGAGCACTGCTCCTGAACCGCCGATGCCTCCTCGTCACCAATGACGATGGGGTTCAGGTCCATGTGATTGCGGCAGATGGAGTTCACGCGGGCGCGCGCGGACTTGGCACAAGACGGGGCGGCAACAAGGAGGACTATGACACGATCCACGCCGCGAACCTGCTCAAGCGACGAGAGGCATATCTCGAGCTCTGGCAGCGGCTTGGTGATGGGCGTGGAGTAGTCGTAGGAGCCGCGCTCCCCCAGCCGGCCGTGAGATTGGCTCTCGGCCCAGTACGAGGGAATCACGATGACGGGATTCACGGCAGCCTCCGGTTGGACAGACGTTTGCCACAGCCTTGCAGAGTGGTGTGTCCCATGGTACCGCACGCGGGCGGTCCTCTGCCGGCCGGTCCGCCGGCACCCCACAGTCCCATTCTCGTTCTTTATCGGAATTTGAGAATCGAACCCCATGTTTGCCCAGTTGGCGAGCAGCGTAATTCTCAAATGCCGATAAGGAACGAAGGGGACGAGAGAAGCTAGGCTGTTCACAAGAAGAGGCCCCCGCCGTAGGGCAGGGGCCTCTTTCGCTGCGCGGACTAGCCGGCAGCGGGTCTTGCTAGAAGGGCACTACGCGTCGGCGTACATGTCCTTGAGCTTGAGAAGGTGCGCGTAACGAGCCATTGCGGCCTCCTCGTTCTCGGCGAAGAGCTCCTGAGCGCGGCCGGGGAACTCGTTGACGAGGCGAGCATAGCGTGCCTCGTTCATCAGGAAGTCCTGGTAGCCACCCTTCGGCTCCTTGGAGTCGAGCGCGAACTTCTTGCCATCGGGCGCAGCAGGATCGAAGCGGAAGAGGTTCCAGTAGCCGCAATCGACGGCGCGCTTCATCTCCTCCTGGCAGTGCATCATGCCGCCCTTCTTGATGGAGTGCATCTCGCAGGGGCTGTAGCCGATGATCAGCGACGGGCCGTTGTAGGCCTCGGCCTCGCGGATGGCCTTGAGGGTCTGCATGGGGTTGGCGCCCATAGCGACCTGAGCGACGTAGATGTAGCCGTAGCTCATGGCAATCTCGGCGAGGGACTTCTTCTTGGTGGTCTTGCCAGCAGCAGCGAACTGCGCGACCTGGCCGAGGTTAGAGGCCTTGGAAGCCTGGCCGCCCGTGTTGGAGTAGACCTCGGTGTCGAAGACAAAGACGTTGACGTCGCGGTTCTGAGCCAGGACGTGGTCAAGGCCGCCAAAGCCGATGTCGTACGCCCAACCGTCGCCGCCGAAGATCCAGAAGGACTTCTTGGTGAGATAGGACTTCTCGGCCAGGAGCTTCTCGGCCTCCGGGGTACCAGCAGCCTCAAGCGCCTTGACGAAGGCAGCAGCTGTGGTCTTGGAGGCATCGGCGTCGTTGCGGGCCTCGAGCCATGCGGTGGCAGCGGTCTTGAGCTCGTCGGAAGCGCCGGACTCAAGCATGGCCTCGGTCATGGCCACAACGCGGTCACGCTCGGCCTCGTAGCCAACCTCCATACCAAAGCCGTGCTCGGCGTTGTCCTCGAACAGCGAGTTGTTCCACGCGGGGCCGTGGCCCTCGGCGTTCGTGGTGTACGGGCAGGTGGCCGCGGGGTTGCCCCAAATGGAGGAGCAGCCGGTGGCGTTGGAGATGAACATGCGGTCGCCAAAGAGCTGGGTCACGAGGCGAGCATAGCTGGTCTCGGCGCAGCCGGCGCAGGAACCGGAGAACTCAAGCAGCGGCTTGTGGAACTGGGACGCCTTGATGTTGGCATCGCCGGCGAGCTCGCTCTTCTCGGTAACCTTGTTGACGGCGTAATCCCAGACCTCTGCCTGATCGGCCTCGGCCTCCTGGGGCACCATCGTGAGGGCGCCGCCCTCCTTGACGTCGCTCTTGGGGCACATGGCAACGCAGTTGTAGCAGCCCATGCAGTCAAGCGGGGACACGGCGATGGTGAACTTGTAGCCGGTGCCCTTGGGGAGCTTGAGGTCGGTGGTACGCATGGCCTCGGGGGCAGCAGCGGCCTCCTCCTCGGTCATGGCAACCGGACGGATGGTGGCGTGCGGGCACACATACGAGCAGGTGTTGCACTGGATGCACTTCGTGGGATCCCAACGCGGCACCATAACGGCAACGCCACGCTTCTCGTATGCGGAAGCACCGAGCTCCCACTGACCGTCGGCGTGATCCTCGAAGGCGGAGACGGGCAGGCTGTCGCCGTCCATCATGTCAATCGGGGTGAGCAGCTCCTTGACCTGCTTCACGATGGCCTCGCGACCCTCGAGGGTGAGGGTGGAGGGCTCGTCGGTAGCGTTGGCCCAGTCAGCAGGCACCTCGAACTTGCGGTACGCGCTGGCGCCGGCCTCGATGGCCTTGTGGTTGGCGTCGACGACGGCCTGGCCCTTCTTCATGTAGGACTTGGTCGCGGCGTCCTTCATGTACTTGATGGCATCCTCGGGCGGAAGCACCTTGGCCAGCGAGAAGAACGCGGACTGGAGCACCGTATTGGTGCGCTTGCCCATGCCAACCTTGGCGGCGAGGTCAATAGCGTCAATCAGGTAGACGTTGATGTTGTTCTGCGCGATGTAGCGCTTGCCGGCGGCAGGCATCTTCTCGGCGAACTCGGCGTCGTCCCACTGGCAGTTCACGAGGAACGTGCCACCCGGCTTGACGTCGCGGACCATCTTGAAGCCCTTGACGATGTAGCTGGGGTTGTGGCAAGCCACGAAGTCGGCCTTCGTGACGTAGTAGGGCGAGCGGATGGGAGAATCACCAAAGCGCAGGTGGCTGATGGTAACACCGCCGGTCTTCTTGGAGTCGTACTGGAAGTACGCCTGGACGTACTTGTCGGTGTGGTCGCCGATGATCTTGATGGAGTTCTTGTTGGCGCCAACCGTGCCGTCGCCGCCAAGGCCCCAGAACTTGCACTCGATGGTGCCAGGAGCAGCGGTGTTGGGAGCATCGGGGTCCATGGGCAGCGAAAGGTTGGTGACGTCGTCCACGATGCCGATGGTGAACTCGCGCTTGGGGGAATCCTTCTTGAGCTCGTCGTACACGGCGAAGGCTGCCGCGGGCGGCTCATCCTTGGAGCCAAGGCCGTAACGGCCACCAATGACGGTGATGTTGGAGAGGCCAGCCTCGTACAGAGCGGAGATGACATCCTCGTAGAGGGGCTCGCCCACGGAGCCGGGCTCCTTGGTGCGGTCGAGGACGGCGATCTTCTTGGTGGTCTCGGGCAGGACGGCCACGAGGTGCTTGATGGAGAACGGACGATACAGGTGAACCTCGATCAGGCCGACCTTCTCACCCTTGGCGACCAGGTAGTCGATGACCTCCTTGAGCGTGTCGCAGAAGGAGCCCATGCAGACCACGACGCGATCGGCATCAGGAGCGCCGTAGTAGTTGAACGGCTTGTAGTCCGTGCCGATGCGCTTGTTGATCTCGTCCATGTAGGACTCGACGACGTCGGGAAGCTCGTCGTAGAGGGTGTTGCAGGCCTCGCGGTTCTGGAAGAACGTGTCGCCGTTCTCGTGCGAACCACGGGCGTGCGGGTGCTCAGGGTTGAGTGCGTGGTCACGGAAGGCCTGAACGGCGCCCATGTCGAGCATCTCGCCCAGCTCGTCGAAGTCCCACGTAGCGACCTTCTGAATCTCGTGGGAGGTACGGAAGCCGTCGAAGAAGTTGAGGAACGGGGTCTTGCCCTTGACGGCAGCAAGGTGCGCGACAGGGGAAAGGTCCATGACCTGCTGGACGTTGCTCTCGCAGAGCATGGCGAAGCCGGTCTGGCGGCAAGCCATAACGTCGGAGTGATCACCAAAGATGTTCAGCGACTGCGTAGCAACCGTGCGAGCGCTCACGTGGAAGACCGTGGGGAGCTGCTCTGCAGCAATCTTGTACATGTTGGGGATCATGAGGAGCAGGCCCTGGGATGCGGTGTAGGTGCTCGTGAGGGCGCCCGCGCCAAGAGAGCCGTGAACGGTGCCTGCGGCGCCGGCCTCGGACTCCATCTCAACGACCTTCACCGGAGTACCAAAGACATTCTTCATGCCCTTGGCGGCCCACTGGTCGACATGGTCGGCCATGGGGCTAGACGGCGTGATCGGGTAGATGCCCGCCACCTCCGTGTAGGCATACGACACCCAAGCCGCAGCCTCGTTGCCGTCCATCGACTTGAATTTTCTCGCCATATCCTCTCCTTCTCAGCAATACCGCCGTCATGACGGAAGTTGCCAAACTTTGTGACCCGGGGACTGGCTGGCCCCGAGACTTATGCCTTGAAAACTGCGAAAAGCAGTTACCCAGACAATTTTATGATACCGCAACACACCCGGTTTCACACAGCAACGAGAGCGTCGCAGGTCATCGAACAGCAGAGCTCAAGTTGGCTTAAATACCCTGGTCTAGCTAGGGATTCATTGAACTGGGGCGATGCGGTCCGTATCGCCTCGTAGGTTTTGGAGACGCCGCTGCTGCGTATCAGGAATTTGCCAAACCCCCTTACCGCTTACCGCAATTATTGAACCGTTTACCGCAATGTGGGGTGCACCTATCGCTTTTTCTTTTGCGCGGCGAGAAGCCTTGCGTAGCCATCGGCAAGCTTGGTACCACGCGGGCCGGTGGCGTCTGAGGCGCACACGATGCCATGCTCATCTGAGACGAGAAAGACCTCATCGTAAGCAAGTGTGCCGGCAAGAAGACCCTGGGCAACCCCCTCTTCACACGCAACGGCAATGCCAACTGTATTGGCAAGGTCTCGTACGAGCGTAACAGCACCCGAAGCATCGGCCGAAGCGTCCATTCCACAGACGAGCGTGTCTCCGCGTACCACCCACAGGGTCTCCGGTGCCACGCCGGTCTCCTCCGCCTCTCGCGATGCCTCAAGCGCACGGTTAGCGAGAACGGATGCAGTAGGTGTCTCTAGGGGTACGTAGGGTCCCACGGTCATAGCCGCCTGGCCCTTGTCGTCAAGCACAAGCATGAGGACGCCGTCCGGATTACGGGCAGAGCCGTCTTGCAGGGTCCACTCTATGTGCTGCTTTGCCCAAGCAACCAACTGTGTAGAGACCGCGCGGCCATTGACCACTCGTTTAGAGAGCGCGCGTAGGTGACGGTTCTCCATGGGCAGCTTGCCTGAGGCCAAGCGCCACCGGCATACGAGTACTGGACGTCCCAGGGTGAAGTCCTGATCTGGCCCTTTGTCACTCATAGTTGCCATCCTTCCGGCGCATTTCCCGCGCCGCATACACGAACGTCCAAATTCCATCAGGAGCGCCGGCCAAGAGGGCCGCGGTCTCGCAACGAGCATGGTACCCGATGCATTGCCAACGGTACTGTGAGAAGATGTGACGCTATATGAAGCTAATCCCAAGACTCAGAGAGGTGCAGGTACATGGTGTGGCGTGAGGAACGCACATGTGACGGGAAGGCCAGGCATACCCAGGAGCTGACACTTGAGCAGCCAACGGAACGAGCGTTGTCTGCAGCTGCAAAGCTCGTAGGAAAGACCTGGTACCCCGACGAGCCAGCCAAATGGGATGGCCTCTGCGAGAAGATAGAGCTTGCCCATCACCTCGAGCATGCAACCTATGTGCGCGCGGCAATGCTCGGCGACCGCTTTGCCGGCATCGTCGCCGCCGGCCCCGCGCAATCGGAGGCTGGAACGGCCCGCGCAGACGCAGGTGCCCTCTGGTATCGCAACCACATGCGCGCCTACGCACCCTGGGTGTTGGGGACCCCAGACGAGCCGCGAATTGGCCTCGCGCTTGTCCCCATTACCGCCGAGATAGCCCTCACGCAGGAGCTTGTGGAGCGCGGGGACGCCCGCTCTGCCTGGGAGATCACGCTTTTGGCCGTTGACCCAGCATGCCATGGCCACGGCATTGGACGCACGCTCTTTTCGGGCGCCCTTGACTACCTGCGCGCTCAGGGCGCGCCGGGCTTCTTCCTCGCCACGGATGACGGCTGCGATTTTGGCTTCTACGACCATCTGGGGCTCGAGCGCATAGCCTCAAGGGAGGCGGCCGCGTGTCCTGGCGTACCCCAGGGAGAAGAGGCCTTGGAGCTTGATGGCCCCAACGACGAGAAGCCCTTCCGGGTGTATCTCTACGGCGCATGGCTGGACGGCAAGCACGATGTGCGCTAGCGCGAACCTCCACTACGCAAGCACGACGATGGCCTCGCTCGATGCCAACACGCGCACGGCCAAGCGTCAGGTGGTAGGGCGCTTTGCGCCAACGCCTTCTGGCCGGATGCATCTGGGCAATGTCTTCTCGGCCCTTATGGCGTGGCTCGGCGCAAGAAGCGCAGGAGGGCGCATGGTCCTGCGGATAGAAGACCTCGACCCCAGGGCACAGGACCGCTCGGTTGCCCGTCTTCTGATGGATGATCTTACCTGGCTTGGACTGGACTGGGATGAGGGTCCATACTTCCAAAGCGAGCGCGGAGACCTGTACGCCGATGCAATCGAGCATCTGGGCGAGCAGGGCCTCACCTATCCATGCTTCTGCACGCGTTCCGAGCTGCATGCCGCAACCGCCCCACACGCCTCCGATGGCACCTATGTGTACCAGGGGACGTGCAGAAACCTCTCGCCCGAGGAGGTTGCGAGAAAGTCCATGGTGCGACGGCCCGCCACCAGGCTGCGCGTGCCCGACGAGGATGACCCCGCGGGCACTGTTACCTTTGACGACGTGGTCTACGGCCGCTGCTCCGAGATGCTCGCACGCGAGTGCGGAGACTTTCTGGTGCGCAGGAGCGACGGCGTGGTTGCCTACCAGCTCGCCGTTGTTGTCGACGATGCGCTCATGGGAGTGACACAGGTGGTACGTGGCCACGACCTCCTTGGGTCCGCGCCACGGCAAATCTACCTGCAACGACTGCTTGGCTTTGGATCGCCCTCCTACGCGCACGTCCCGCTTCTTGTAGACCCGGACGGAAGGCGGCTCTCCAAGCGCGACCACGACCTTGACCTTGGCGTTATTCGCGACGGAGGCTTTTCGTCTCGCCAGGTTGTTGGGTTTCTTGCCTCCCTTGTGGGACTTGCTGAGAAAGGCGAGGAGGTCTCGGCAGACGAGCTTGTGCCACGCTTCTCCTGGGATGCGCTTCGCAATCACCGCGATGACATTATGATGAACCACGGGGGCTTTCCTCCCTCCAAAGATGTGGCACACAAAGAGATGGGGAACGGCTGAGGAACTTCCCAACTCGGAAAACTGGGTTGTGACAAGCCGGCTTTGTGGGGTATCATGCTTGGGCACAACGTTCGGAGAGCTGACCGAGAGGCCGAAGGTGCTCGCCTGCTAAGCGAGTATTCCCTCCAAGGGAATCTGGGGTTCGAATCCCCAGCTCTCCGCCAGAGCATTGACGTACAGGCTTGGCCCACAAGCAAGGGCCGTTAGTTTGGACGTGAGCATAGGGGACCGGAGGCGGTAGCGCCTTCGGTCTCTTTTTTTGCCGGCCACGGATGTGGCGGCTTTGCGACAAGTATGTGTGCAGAGAAAAGTTCTTGACTGGCGCCCGCAATCGTGCCATATTATCTAACCGCACGCGCCGTTACCTCAGCTGGATAGAGGACCTGACTACGAATCAGGGCGTCATAGGTTCGAATCCTATACGGCGCACCACGAACGCGCAGGCCAGACGAGTTTTTCTCGTCTGGCCTTTTTCTTATCCGATAAGCCTAAATCTCCTCTGCTGCGGGCCGATACGTCACGCCCGTGGCGGGTCCTAGCGCCTGATACGAGTACGGCACGCCCTTGGCATCGCAAAGATCCATAAGGTCGATGAGGGCATGCCTACCACCCTGGAAGAACGAGCCAAGATGAGTTCTTATCTCCCCTTCTGCTTTGGCGCCATTTCCCAGGAGCTGGGCAAGTCCGTCCATGGCCTCTGGCGAGAAGACAACACGTACCTTATGCGAGGACTCCCCATACGCTACGCTTGCGGAGGGACCGCTAACCTCCTCGCTTACCATGAGGGACCCGTCCTCGGCGTAGCCGGACGTGACCACGGAGACATCCCCAAGCCGCTCCTCGCGGGCGACAACCTGCATCCCGTTCTTCTGCTTGTCCTTCGCTGTCATTTTTGCCCCTCCCCTTTGGATTGTGTGTTTCACTCAGTCTACCTCATTGGCGCCAAGAATGCGAACATATGTTCTTATCTGTCATTCACCGGCAATTCCCTTCGGCGAGCGGCATGCACCCAAGGCTACAGAGGGCGTTTTCTCCGGGTACCTTAGAACAAGTTGTCTTGTGGACGGAGGAATGCATGAGCAAGGTCGACGGAGTGGGCGTTGCGTTCTGCGGTGGTGGCTTTCGCTCGTACGCCGAGGTCGCGGTTGTCGAGAATCTAGCCCGCGAGGGAATCACCATTGGCGCCGTTGCTGGAACCTCGATGGGATCGCTTGTCGCGGCCCTTGTGGGGGCGGGGCTCTCGCCGCAGCGGGTCGCCGAGCTTCTTGTGGAACTTGATCACCGGGTTGTGGAGACGGGCACCCTCAAGAACCTGCGCCTGCGCGTAATCAACATGGTGACCTCGAATGGCATTGTGGAGTCCGAGAAGATGCAGGAGCTTGCCCGTAGCGTTCTTGGCGAGGCGGGCATCCATACCTTTGGCGACTTCATCATGCCAGTGGCCATGCCGGCCGTAGACATTGTCTCGGGCGAGCTCACCGTGTTCACGAACGACCCGGAGCTCTTCAAGAGTACAGGCGCTGGCTGGACCTGCATCTCGGGCGATGATCTTGACGTGGCAAGCTGTGCCTGCGCCTCGGCCTCGTATCCCCTGGTCATTGCACCAACCGCCTACAGGGGACACGTCTACATGGACGGCGGCTGCCGCATGAACCTCCCCACACCTCTATTCGACCGCAGCTCAGTCGACGCCGTGGTGGGCGTGGGAATGATTCGCCAGCTCGAGCCGCTCAACGACCTCAAGCCGCTTGCCATTGCACAGAGAACCATGTCGTGCGGCGCAAATCAGCTCGACCGTCTGCACGCTCAGGCCGCCGACATCTACGTCAACCTGCCAGTCTCGGGCGCAGACGCCTTCCAGGCGGGAACCGGTCAGCAGGTCATCGACGAGGCGCGTGAGATGCTCCGCGCCAATCCGGTTGACTGGAGCCCCGCGCGTCCCAGCGCCTTCTCGGCCATGCGACGCGCCGCCGTCGACGCCATCGCCAGCATGGTCCGCGGCTGGCAGAGCTCGCAGCAGAACTTCCAGCAGAACTCCTAGCGCAGCAACGCATTGCAGCACAAGAAAGGGGATGCCGCCACCAGGCGACACCCCCTCAATGAGACAAAGGAAAACTCCCTTTGTCTCACGCCAGCGGCTTGATGACTTCCATGTCGCGCATATAGGGACGCAGAACCTCGGGCACCGTGATGGAGCCGTCGGCGTTCTGGTAGTTCTCCATGATTGCGGCCATGGTGCGCCCAACGGCAAGGCCAGAACCGTTGAGGGTGTGGACCAGGCGCGTACCCTTGAACTCCGCGGGGTCCTTGTAGCGGATGTTCGCGCGGCGTGCCTGGAAGTCCCAGCAGTTGGAGCAGGAGGAGATCTCCTTGTAGTTGTTGTAGCTGGGCAGCCAGACCTCGAGGTCGTAGCACTTGGTGGCCGAGAAGCCAATGTCACCAGTGCAGAGCGTGACCACGTGGTAGGGCAGGCCAAGGAGCTGCAGGCACCTCTCGGCCTCGGCGACCATGCTCTCGAGCTGGTTCATCGAGTCCTCAGGCTTGGCAAACTTGACCATCTCGACCTTGTCGAACTCGTGCACGCGGATGATGCCGCGCGTGTCGCGGCCGGCGGAGCCAGCCTCCTCACGGAAGCACGGCGTGAAGGCGGTGTACCAAAGCGGCAGCTTGTCACCGTCGAGAATCTCGTCCCTGTGGATGTTGGTGAGCATGACCTCAGCCGTAGGGATGAGGTACATTCCGCCGCTCACGTGATAGAGGTCCTCGTCGAACTTGGGCAGCTGACCCGTGCCAAAGAGGGAGTCATAGTTGGTGATGACGGGCGGCCACCACTCGGTGAAGCCGGCCTTCACGTGCGTGTCGATAAAGAAGTTGATGAGTGCGCGCTCCATGAGGGCGCCCGCGCCACCAAGCAGGTAGAAGCGCGTGCCGGCAAGCTTGATGCCGCGCTCGAAGTCGATCATGCCAGTGGAGGGGCCAAGGTCCCAGTGTGCCTTGGGCTCGAAGTCGAACTGCGTGGGCTCGCCCCAGCGACGGACCTCGGGGTTGTCGGAGTCGTCGACGCCATACGGCACGGACTCGTGCGGGATGTTGGGGATGGCAGCGACCAGGTCAAACAGGTCCTTCTCGACCTTGGTGCGCTTGTCGTTAAGCTCGGCGATGCGGTCCTTGCTGGCCGCGACCTTGGCCTTCGCAGCCTCAGCCTCGTCCTTCTTGCCCTCGCGCATGAGCTGGCCCACCTGCTTGGAGATGGAGTTGCGGTCTGCCTGAAGCTGCTCAACCTCGGCGATGACCGAGCGACGCTCCTCGTCAAGCTCGAAGAAGCGCTCGCGATCCCAATGCGCGTTCTGGCGAGAGGCGCAGGACTTGTCTACGAGGTCTGGATTCTCTCGCACGAACTTAATGTCGAGCATGTGTGAACTCCCTTGCGTATGTGCGACGATATGCCGCAGCGATGTCCGGCGCGCCAAAGCCGCTACTGCGGCTCGGCGGCGCTCCAAGTATATACTTGTGCGGTATCCGTTGGCCCCTTGCGGGCCCAAAGCCCGGGAGGCTTACGTATGGACTTCTTCACCTGGCTCTTCAGTGATAGGACCGGCGTGGTGTGCCTGGTGATTGGCGGCATGCTGGTATGCCTGCTCATCTCGTTTGTCCTTGAGCGCCGCACGCGCAAGGAATACTACAACCACGAGAAGTCCGACGACGACTGGGACCTCTTTGACGACGACGAGGACGAGGACGCTGACAAGTAACCTCATGGGGCTATAGGGCTGAGAAGAACGGCGGTACCGGTGCGACGAGCGACGGTACCGCTTGTTGTATGTACGAAACCCCAGCTCCGACGCCATTTTGCCGCCGGAGGGCAGGTTTTAGCAGCAAGTTTGTACAAAAGGGGCTCTCAGGCGGCAATTTGTCTCCGGAAGGCGCGTTTTGGCAGCAGGTGCGTACAAAATCCTTGTTCCGGCGGCATTAATTCGCCTGAGTGCGCATTTCCGTGTTGCGCCGTGCGAGAGCCGACCGGGCAACTGAAAAAAGAGCTCCTCCGCTGGAAACCCAACGGAGGAGCTCTGACATTTCATGGTGCGGGCGAAAGGACTTGAACCTTCATGAGGTTCCCAAGGGGATTTACCCTCGTGGAACCTCATACCCTATTACATACTCTGAGCTGCGATTATATGGAATATCGCGGAATCTCGCGTAACGTCGATACAGTGCAATTTGCGCCTGATTTGCGCCTGATTTGCGCCTAAATTTGGCGGTCGCCAACTGGGCGTTTACCAATGTTCGACCCTGCAAGGCAGGAGAATACGGTCCACCACCCCCTGAATGCCGCATCCCCACCCATGGTATGCGACGCCGGATTGACAAGGCCATTTGCACCATGACGTTTGAGCAGGTAGGCGGCGCGTTCTAAGGCGTTCTAAGGCCCTGCGAAGCACAGCGTGGGTAAAAACTGCGCGGACAAATAAGTATCGGGGGGATAAAGGCCCTAGGCCGCCGGGAGGGCCGGGGGAATGACAGCGAAAGACCCCCCTGGGTCAACCAGAGGGGTGTATTCGCTAACGTAGGAGTCGACGAAACGCTCGGCAGGTTTTCGACACTTCGCTCATGGGCATGCTGACCACCCCGCAAGGGGCAGACTTTGTCGTGCATCGGTTGCGACAAGGGAGGCCCAGAAGGAATGATCAGCATGGACAGAGTCGATTCTATACGAAAGAAGTACCGCAGAGGCGAGCCCGTGGCGGCCATCGCCCGCGAGCTGGGCGTGTCGCGCGACACGGTCTACAAGTACGCGAGGATGGAGGACCTCTCACCGGAGCCACCCAAGGCGAGGAAGAGGAGGCCCTCGAAGATGGACAGGTGGGCGCCGCTCGTGGACCAGTGGCTCACAGACGACTTCAGGGAGAACAGGAAGCAGAGGCACACGGCGCACCGGGTCTGGCGCCGGCTCGTCGACGAGTGCGGCGCCGACGTCTCCGAGCAGACCGTCAGGCGCTACGTGAGGGAGGCGAGGCTTCGCCTCGGGGGCGGCCCGGGCTGCTTCCTCGACCTCGACTGGCCCGCGGGGGTCGCGCAGGTCGACTTCGGCCACGCGGCGTTCGTCGTGAGGGGCACGAGGCGCGAGATGCCCTTCTTCGTCGCGAGCTTCCCCTACTCCAACGTGGGGCTCGCCCAGGTGTTCCCCGGCGAGAACGCGGAGTGCGTGTGCCAGGGCCTCAGGAACGTCTTCGAGTTCGTCGGCGGCGTCCCCACCAGGGTCGTCTTCGACAACGCGACCGGGGTCGGCCGCCGCGTGTGCGACAGGGTCCGCACCACCAAGCTCTTCGAGGCCTGCAGCGCCCACTACGGGTTCGAGTACCGGTTCTGCAACCCCTACTCCGGACACGAGAAGGGGTCCGTGGAGAACAAGGTCGGGACGCAGAGGAGGAACCTCTTCGTCCCGGTCCCGCGGGTGTGGGACGTCGACGGGTACAACGAGAGACTGCTGGAGAGGTCGCGCGACATGTCGCGCAAGGAGCACTACAGGAAGGGGCGGCCCGAGCTCGAGCTGTTCGAGGACGACCTCGCGGCGATGCTGGCGCTCCCGGCTCGCCCGTTCGAGTGCGTCGAGTACAGGAGGGCGCGCGCCGACAAGAAGGGCAAGGTCCGCGTCGACGGCAGGCACTGGTACTCGACGTCGCCCGAGTGCGCCGGGCGGGAGATGGTCGTCGGGCTCTGGGCGACGAGGGTCGCGGTGATGGACGGCGACGGCGCCGTCGTCGCCGAGCACGCGCGCGCCTACGGCGACGCGCCCACCGACACCACGGACCCCGCGTCCCAGCTGCCGCTGCTCGCCAACAGGCTCGGCGCCTGGCGGGAGAGCAGGGTCAGGGCCGCGTTGCCGGACGACCTTCGGGAGCACATCGACGCTCTCGACCGGAGGGGGCTCGGGGAGGCCGTGAGGTGCATGCGCGACCAGTGCGCGCTGTCGGGGTGGGACGCGACCGTGCGCGCCGCGTCGGTCTCCCTGAGGGCGTCGGGCAGGATAGACCCCTCCGCGGTCGCCCTGGCCGTCTCCCGCGCCGAGACGGGCGAGGTCTCCTACGACGAGGCCGTCGACCTCGCCGAGTACGACCGTCTGGCGGGGGTGGTCGCCGATGGGTAGGCCGGCGAGGTCGTCGCTCGACGGGGAGCTGGCGGCGAACGCGAGGAGGCTCTTCATATCTGGCGACGTCGTGAGGGGCTTCCTGGACGGGGCGACGGCGGCCGAGGTCCGCGCGGCCAACAGGCTCCTGTCCGCAGAGCTGGAGAGCCGCGACGTGCACAGGAGGGAGCGCCTCATGCGCAGGGCCAGGTTCCCGCAGGTCAAGTCGTTCGAGGGCTACGACTACTCGCAGGTGGCCTTCCCCGACGGCTACGGGCCGGCCGACCTCGAGTCGCTCTCCTTCCTGGACACCGCCGAGGGCTTCGTGTTCCACGGCAGGACCGGGAGGGGCAAGACCCACCTCGCGACGGCGATGGGCGTGCGGGCCGTCTCGATGGGTCGCCCGGTGCGGTTCCACTCGACGGCGCGCCTGGTTATGCAGCTGGAGCGCGCCCGCGCGGACGGCAAGCTCGACGGCGCGCTGAGGGACGCCACCAACGCCGACCTCGTGATCCTGGACGAGTTCGGCTACGTCCCGATCGACGTCGCCGGGGCGAGGCTGCTCTTCCAGGTGGTGTCGGACTGCTACGAGAGGAGAAGCCTCGTCATCACGACCAACATCGAGTTCGGGAAGTGGGGCACGGTCCTCGGCGACGACAAGCTCGCCGCGGCGATGATCGACCGCGTGGTGCACCACAGCAGGCTGGTCGAGTTCAACGGGACGAGCCACCGCATGGACCAGGCGCTCATGCTCTCTGGTAACGGAAGCTAGGGGTGCGGGCATGCCCCGAGCGAAGTGTGGGAAATCGACAGAGCGAACTGTCGACTTTTACTTGACTGAATGCACCCGGCCACGGACGGCCTCTCGCGCTGGATCGACGCGATCCTGGAGGCGGACCTGTCGGTGCCGCGCAAGCAGAGGCACACGGCCAAGAGGGTCTACGACAGGGCCGCGGACGAGATGGGCTACGAGGGCTCGTACTCGTCGATCAGGAGGTACGTGGCCGCCTGGAGGGGCGAGCACGCGCAGGGGCCGAGGGACGGGTACCTCGAGCTCGAGTGGGCGCCGGGCACGGCGCAGGTCGACTTCGGGAACTTCCGGGCGACGGTCGCGGGACGCACGGTCGACCTGAAGCTCCTGGTGGTGATGTGTTTGATAGCCTCCTAATTGCACAAAAGAGCAGAGCGGCTTTTCACTCGTGAGCATGAAATAGTTTCACAGATAAGCAAGAGGGACACGTCCTGGCACCGCAAACATTGCCATGCTCGATTCGCAGGGCCCAACCCACGGATCGAGAGGCAGGAAAGGAAGATGCTGGACATGTCCCAGATAGAGAGGATACGCGACATGCTCGCGGATGGCTATACGCCGACGGAGGTGAAGGAGACCCTCGGCGTGTCGTACCCAACGATCAGGAAGTATGCTCAGGAAGACGACTTCTCGCCCCAAAGGCCCAAGGCCTCGGAGCGCCCGAGCAAGCTCGATCCCTACAAGGCCCTCATCGGCGAGATGCTCGAGGAGGACCGCCACTGCTACCACAAGCAGCGCCACACGGCCAAGCGCGTCTTCGAGAGGCTGCGCGCAGAGCATGGCTTTAGCGGCAGCTACTCCACGGTGCAGCGCTACATGAAGGAGATTCGCTCTAAGGGGCCGAGGGACGAGTCGGTGAGGCTCGGATGGGACCCGGGCACCATGCAGGTCGACTTCGGGCAGGCCGACTTCGATTATGCCTTCGGCGGCGGCAGGGCAAGGATGCACTACCTGCCGATGTCCTTCCCGTACTCCAACCACGAGGTGTGCGAGGTCTTCGCGGACGAGAAGGACGTCTGCGTCTGCCAGGGGCTCAAGGACTGCTTCGAGCACATCGGGGGCGTTCCCCCCGTCATCGTGCTCGACAACGCCACCGAGGCCGGGAGGAGGTGGCGCGACGTGATCGTGGAGTCCGACCTCTTCCGCCGGCTCAGGCTGCACTACGGCTTCACGGCACGCTTCTGCAACCCGAACGCCGGCAAGGAGAAGGGAAACGTCGAGGGCAAGGTCGGCTACACCAGGAGGAACTTCTTCGTGCCCGTGCCCGAGGTGGACGACCTTCAGGACTACAACCGAGGGCTTGCCGAGACGCTTGATGCCCACTCCGAAAAGCGGCTCCACTACGAGAAGGGACTCAGCTGGGCCGACCTCTTCCAGGCTGACAAGGCGCATCTTCTGCCTCTTCCAAAAAAGCCCTTCGACGTCGTCAAGTGGGCGTCGTGCACGACCGACGGCTACGGAAGGATCACCTTGGACGGCTGCCATCGCTACCTGGCGTCACCCTCACTCGCATGTGTTTCGCTCACGGTGGGCGTGCGCGCCTTCACGGTGGAGATAGACGCCCCTGACGGGACGCCGCTAAGGACCTACCGCAGGCGCTCCGGCAAGCTCTTCACCTCCGACGAGGACCCGCTGGCACTGCTCGAACCGCTTTCGATGAAGACACGCGCCTTCACGCAGTCCAGCGTGTGCGCGCTGTTCGACGAGGATGTGAGGGACGCCTTCGGCTCCATGGCGACCGACGAGCTGAAAGGCCAGGTCAAGGTGATCTCGAGGCTCGCACAAGCCTATGGCATGGGGATCACCGCCCAGGCGTTCTCCGAGGCGCTGCGGGCCACCCGCAAGATGCGCCCCGCTGATGTCGAGATGTGCTGCGCCAGGATCCGCGCGCAAGGCACCGGAACCAAGGCAGCGCGTGAGCTGGGCACCAGGCTCGCCGACTACGACGTCTTCATGCTCAGGGGAGGCGATCGGGATGGCCAGGCTGCCGCAGAAGGTTGATGCTCGCTACGAGAGGCTGAAGCGCGCCGAGCGCGAGGGTGGCTCCATCCTGCTGTCGAAGGCGACGATGCGCCACGTGGCCGAGACGGCCACCGATGGGCAGTTCGCGTTCTTCGAGGATGCGCTCGCAAGGGAGTACGCGCTCAGGCACCAAAGCCGGATAGCGCGCCTCAAGCGGCAGGCGAACTTTCCCTCGCAGAAGGGCTTCGATGGCTTCGAATGGTCGGGAATCGTGTTTCCCCGCGGCTTCACGAGGGACGACATGCTCTCGCTTGCCTTCATCGACGCCCACGAGGACCTGGTGCTCTTCGGAGGATCAGGCAATGGAAAGACCCATACCGCGATAGCGTTGGGGCTGCTCGCCTGCGGTGAGGGCAGAAAAGTCGCGTTCTGGTCGACGGCGGAGCTGGTAAGCGAGCTGAGGCGTGCGAATAAGGAGGGGACGACACAGGACGCGCTCAGGAGGCTCGACAGGTGCGACCTCATCATCCTGGACGAGTGGGGGTACCTTCCCACCGATCCCGACGGGGCAAGGCTCCTGTTCCGGGTGGTGTCGATGTGCTACGAGCGGATCGCGCTCATTCTCACCACCAACATCGAATTCTCCAGATGGGGTGAGATCTTTGCCGACGACGACATGGCCAAGGCGATGATGGACCGCATCGTCCACCACGGCAGGCTCATCACCTACGACAGGGAGTCGTACAGGGTCAAACACGCGCTCATGCGCGGGGAGTTGTAGGAGAAGAAAGGATTGGTGCCAGGGCGACGCTCGTGCGTGAAGAATCTTCACGCTGACGTGTGAAACGAACGGATGCTGTTTTGTGAAACGAGAGGTTGACGAAACACAGGTGACGCTGCCGCACTCCAACGCCCGCTTCTGCGCCGCCCTGCCGTGCGAGAGGGCCGAGGTCTTCTGCCGGGGCCTGAGGGCGGTCTTCGAGCGGATCGGGCGCGCGCCGCGCCTGCTCGTGCTCGACAACGCCACCGAGGCCGGCAGGATGGCGTTCGGCAAGGTCACGGAGTCGAGGCTCTTCTCCCAGTTCCGGGCGCGCTACCGCTGCGAGAGCCGCTACTGCAACCCCTACTCCGGGAACGAGAAGGGGTCGGTGGAGAACGCCGTGGGCTTCCTGCGCCGCAACCTCCTCGTCCCGGTCCCCGTGGCGGACTCGCTGGACGAGCTCAACGCGAGGCTCGCGTCCGGCTGCGGCCGCATCAACGCCGGAGCGAGGAACGGGGAGGGCAGGAGGACCGCGGAGGCGCTCCCGGAGGATCTCGCGGGCATGCTGGCGCTGCCCGGCACGCCGTTCGACGCGGTCAGGTGGGCGCACGCGCGCGCCGACAAGCGCGGGTACGTGCGAGTGGACGGCAACCTATACTGCGCCGGCCCCGCATGGCACGACCGCGAGCCGCTGGTGGGCGTGCGCGCCCGCACCGTGGAGGTGCTCGCTGACCGCGGCAGGCACGTGGCCACGCTCGCCCGCAGCTTCGGCGAGGGCGAGACGGTGAGGAACCCGGTCTCGCTGATGCCCGCCCTCGTCGCCCGCCCCAGGGCCTTCGGGGAGTCCACGATTCGGAGGGACATGCCGGACGGTCTGGTGGAGGCCATCGACCGCTGCGGCAAGGCCGACAGGAGGCAGGCCCTCCGGGTGCTCGGCAGGGTTGCCGGCGTCGCGGGCTTCGGGGCGGCCTGCGAGGCCGAGGAGCGCGTGTTCGCCGGCGGGAGGGTGCCGGACGAGGCCTCCTGCGACATTCTCGCGAGGCGCATCGCCGCGGGGGGCAAGGAGGGCGCGGCGGGCCCCGACCTGTCCGTCTACGACGGGTTCCTCGGAAGGGAGGCGATCTGAGGTGGCCGTGGCAGACGAGCTCGCCGCAAGGGTGGTCGCCGCCGGCAGGAGGTGCTCGCTCACGAAGTCCGTGCTCGCCGAGTGGGCGCGGAGGGGCGCGCCCAGGCAGGTCGAGTACCTCGCGGGCTACCTCGAGGCCGAGTGCGCGAGCAGGGAGGCGTCGAAGCGCGCGAACCTCCTGAGGCGCTGCGCGCTGCCACGGGCCAAGAGCTTCGACGGCTACGAGTGGGGGCAGATCGAGTGGCCCGACGGCTTCGGGAGGGACGACCTGCTCTCGCTCTCGTTCCTGGACGGTCGCGAGGACCTCGTGCTCATGGGCGACGTCGGCACGGGCAAGACGCACATGGCGGAGGCGCTCTGCGCGCTCGCCTGCCAGCGGGCACGGCCCGCCAGGTTCTTCACGGCCTCCTCGCTCGTGATGCGCCTGCGCCGCGCCCGCGACGACGGAAGGCTCGACCGCGAGCTCGCCCAGCTCGGCGGGGCCGAGCTCCTGGTCATAGACGAGCTGGGCTTCCTCCCGCTCGACGCCGACGGGGCGAGGCTGCTCTTCCAGGTGGTCTCCGAGGCCTACGAGACGCAGTCGGTCGTGTTCACGACCAGCCTCGAGTTCTCCAGGTGGGGCTCGGTCTTCGGGGACGACCAGATGGCCGCGGCCGTGATAGACCGCGTCGTGCACCACGGGAGGCTCCTGCAGTTCCGCGGCGAGTCCTACCGCGTCAGGCACGCGCTGATGCAGTGAGAGTTGCTCAGAAAGCATGCCCAGAACGCGTGGGCGAACTGCTCAGAAATTGGTGACCATTCTGCTCAAATCGTGTTGACAAAACACAGCCGTCGCCGCGCAGGGGGAGGTTGGCCGGGGCGTCGTCTATCTCGCCGGCGTAG